>Ga0315899_10001270_pt1 | contig 29033 bp, 12 predicted proteins | sample LakEriMetagenome_2_FD_203518 | JGI IMG/M metagenome (GOLD analysis project Ga0315899, IMG submission 203518) | Freshwater fungal communities from buoy surface, Lake Erie, Ohio, United States - Buoy 4 MA112 | ecosystem: Environmental > Aquatic > Freshwater > Lake | place: USA: Lake Erie, Ohio... | reverse complement strand
GAGCACTGGATTACGCTCGAAGGTGCTTGTTGCGGGTCAATCATCACCCAGGCTAGGAGGATAATTTTCGTCCGGTATGAAGTTCGCAAAACGCAAACTGCGCTTGTTCTCCCACCTCATCCCCCGGTCGCTTCTCCTCCCGCTGGGATTAGAAGGGGAGCAGAGACTTGATAGAACTCATCCGTCTGAATAGAAGCGGAGTGGCTACTAGATCTGGTTCGGTTTTCTTTGCGTCTTCGCCTCTTTGCGTGAGCCCTCTGCTGACGCTGCCGGGGGTGACTAAAGTAAGCCCCCCCCCCCAGAATCGGAAACCACCACACGAACCGGGCTGCTTATGCTACAATTTGCCCTTTCTCAAAACCAAATCTTTCCTATCTCGCCATACGTAAACGCCCCATACGATGACTTGCCCGTTCTGCCAACTCGATAGCAAACGGATCCTTTTCCGACACTCCGCCGGCTCCGCAATCGTCGCCGCCCTGTGGGATGGGTTCGCCGTCAGCCCCGGACATCTGCTACTCGTTCCCACCCGACACGTCGCTACGTGGTTCGACGCTTCCCCTGAAGAACAACAAGCCCTTACCGAAGGACTCGAAATCGCGAAAGCGTATATCGAACAAACCTATCAACCCGATGGCTACAACATCGGTATCAATGTCGGGGCTGCCGCCGGCCAAACGGTCCCCCACCTGCACGTCCACCTTATCCCACGCTACAGCGGCGATGTACCTGACCCTCGCGGCGGGGTCCGTCACGTCATTCCCCAAAAAGCCAATTATCTCGCCGAAAAACCGCCAGAGTTCCAAATCGGTAAACCAGCTCCGAGCGATCTGCCCCCACAACATTTCGTGCGGGGTGAATTCGACCCCCTGCTACCTCACTTGATCGCCGCAATCAAGCGTGCCGACCAAGTCGACTTTTCAGTCGCCTTCATCAAACAAAGCGGCCTCGATCTGCTGCGCGGGGACTTACAAGACCTTCTCGATCGCCAAGGTCGCGTTCGAATCATCACCGGTGACTACCTCGATGTGACGGAGCCCGAAGCCCTCGAGGACCTGCTTGAACTAGGTCCAAACCTCGAGCTCTATGTCGTGGAATGTACCCCTGCAATGTCCTTCCATCCCAAGGCGTATCTTTTTCACGGCAGTACCCAACATAGCAGCGGGTATGTCGGTAGTTCGAATATCTCCCGGATGGCGTTACAAGCCGGGATCGAATGGAACTACCGAGTCGACCAATCGATTCATAGCGACGGCCTGAGCGCGATGGGCGACGCCTTTGAGGAGCTTCTCAAACACCCTAGCACACGTCGCGTAGATACCGAATGGATCAACCGCTACCGAGCCCGAAGGCGCGAGCAGCAGTTGGTCCGAATCGAGATCGACAAAGACCCGGTGGAGAGCAGTCCAAGTCCCCATGCGATCCAGCTCGAAGCGTTACACGCCCTTGCACAAACACGGACCGAAGGAAACCGCTCGGGTTTAGTGGTGCTTGCTACAGGGCTGGGTAAAACGTATCTCGCTGCGTTCGATGCCGCAAGCAAATCAGCATCGGGTGAGTATCAGTTCCCTCGAGTGCTTTTTGTCGCCCATCGCGACGAGATTCTTCATCAATCGATGCGAACGTTTCGCAAGATGCGGCCAGGGGCGAGCTGCGGTCGGTACAACGGGGGGCTTACAGCTGCGCAGCTCGATAGTGTCGAGATCCTGTTTGCGTCGATCCAGACGCTTGGGCGCAGCGAGCATTTGAAGCGTTTTTCGCCCGATGCGTTCGACTACATCGTTGTTGACGAATTCCATCATGCGGCAGCTTCGACGTATCGTCGACTCTTAGATCATTTCCAGCCCAAGTTCCTGTTGGGGCTTACGGCCACCCCCGAGCGAACCGATGGTGGGGATTTGTTGGGATTGTGCGATGAGAATCTCGTGTACCGATGCGATTTGATACGGGGGATCGAAGAAGCGTTGCTCAGTCCGTTCGAGTACTTTGGGGTGCCCGACGGAGTCGACTACAGCAATATACCTTGGAGAAGCAGGCGGTTTGACGAAGCCGAGTTAACCACGGCGGTTTCGACGCGAGCGAGAGCACAAAATGCGCTTGAGCAGTTGCAGCGGGTGGGTGCCAAGCGGACGTTAGGATTTTGTTGTTCGCAGCAGCATGCCGATTTCATGGCCGAGTATTTTCGGTTATCCGGGATGCGGGTAGCGGCGGTCCATTCGGGACAGGATTCCGATCCTCGTGCGGGTTCACTTGACGCCTTGTCGCGAGGGGACTTGGACATCGTTTTTGCGGTCGACATGTTCAACGAAGGGTTAGACATTCCGAGCATAGACACCGTGTTGATGTTGCGGCCGACCGAGTCGAGCGTTGTGTGGTTACAGCAGTTTGGTCGGGGGTTGCGTAGGAGTCCCGACAAGCCCAATTTGAAGGTGGTCGATTACATAGGGAATCACCGAACGTTTTTGGTGAAGCTACGATCGATGTTGCAGCCGTTGTTAGGTGTTGGCGATTGCGATTCCGAGATTCGACGGGGGTTGCAGTTATTGCAGCGTGGTGAAGCGCAATTGCCTCCTGGTTGCAGTGTGACTTATGACTTAAAGACCATTGATCTCATCGAGGGGGTGTTACGACCGGCGAATCGTACGGAAGCCATGAGTGCATTTTACCGCGACTTTGAGGAGCTCAATGAAAAGCGCCCCACGGCCCGGGAGGCTTATCATGCTGGCTACAACCCGAGGGCAGTGCGTGCGACGCATGGTAGTTGGTTTGGGTATGTCGATTCGATGAAGGGTCTTACATCTGAGGATCGTGCGGCTTGGGAGCATCAGCGAGTGTTTTTAGATTCGATTGAGACTACGGCGATGACCAAGAGTTACAAGATGTTAGTGTTGTTAGCGATGATGCAGAGTGAAGTGTTTGGGAGAGAGTCGTTGGGTGGTGGGAGTGAGAGTGGTAGCGGGGTTGTGGAGATAGGAGAGATAGTGCAACTGGTTCGCAGGATGGCGGATCGCAGTTCGGTGTTGCGGGATGATTTGGGGGAGAGTCATTTAAAGAGTGACGTCAAGTTACGGAGGCATTTGGAGGACAATCCTATCAAGGCTTGGACCAATCCCGGGAGTGTACGGCGTAACGGCGAGGGTGGCGCTGGTAAGGTCTATTTCGAGTATCGGGATGGTATTTTCCGTTGGGTAGGGGGCGACCTCGGCCCACACCGCGCTCGCTTCGCGGAGCTGCTTCGGGAGTTGGTTGACTGGCGATTGGCCGAGTATTTGGATCGGGGGAAGAAGCGAGATGGGTATGTGTGCCGCATCATTCTGTCCAATGACACGCCCATCATCAAGTTACCTACGAGGACGGATGAAGCGAACATTCCAACCGACTGGATACCGGTGGAGATTGACGGAACGGCGTATGTTGCCAAATTTGCCAAACAGTACATCAACACCGTGAGAGAGACTCCGGATGTGAAAACGAACTTCATAAAAGATATCCTGCGGGGCTGGTATGGTCCGACGGTAGGGCAACGCGGCACGCGGTTCGAAGTGGAGTTAGTCCAAGTGGGCGACGTTTGGCATATTCGCCAGATGTGACGAATCGACACCTTTGTGTTTCAGTCGTATGCCTATAGCCAACGGCGAGGCCCTTTTCCCTTTCAGAAGGCGAGCTGTATTCCGATCAAAAGAAAACGATCAGGCTACCGGCTACGGATTTCCAATTGGGAAGGGGCATTGCGGTGCATTCGTCAGGTTGCCTCGCGAGTGTGTACTTGGCGTTCCCAACGGATCATGATTGGGAAATGAATTGCGTTTTTCTTTTTGCTGTCGATCGGTGCAAAATATCATCCAGTTACAAATTCGCTAAACTAGTGACTTCGTAACTATCCCGATGAAGACCTCGAAAAAGCGAATCAAGGCCCGTGAAACCTGGACTGTACGACCACATCTTGACCAAGGCCATCGAAGCGAAAATCGCTCAGTTGGGTGATCCACGTTTAGCGACCATTATTCCGGTCGATCCGGAAGAGTCGCACATGGTGCTGGCTCAATACTTGGAGCGTCTGATCGCATCGAGCTTGGCTCTTTATCGTGGATCAGATTCAGCTGACAGACAACAGCAACTTGTGGAACGTATTATAGACACGATATCTGTCGCCCTGTCTGAAGAAAAGTCGATCGAGCTGAGTATCGCGACTCCACTTCAGCGACTCTTAGCGATACACAGAGCAAAGAATTCTGTAAGTTTGGATCGACCGGATAGTCCGCTTTCTCGATCCTCGCTTTTCACCGGCACTCGATTGGATGCAAGTCTGGGCAGTCAATTACGCAAAGAAATTGCCACTTGTGATCGGGTGGATATATTGTGTTCCTTCATTAAATGGAGTGGGTTACGAGTTCTCGTGGATAACCTTCAGGAGCTGGTGAATCGATCGTCGGGCGACGGCCCGGTGATTCGAGTGATTACCACGAGCTATATGGGAGCGACAGATCCCAAAGCGATCGAGGCGTTACGTCAACTTCCACGGACCGAGGTTCGGGTAAGTTACGATACTAAGCGCACGAGGCTTCATGCAAAAGCGTACATCTTCCATCGAAACACTGGGTTTGGCAGCGCGTACATCGGCTCTGCTAATCTGTCGAATGCAGCGTTGAGTGAAGGGCTTGAATGGACGACAAAAATAAGTCAGTACGAGTTAGCTTATCTCTGGGATAAGTTGATTGGAACATTCAATACCTATTGGCAAGATGATGAGTTCCAAAGATACGACGAGCATTCGGAACCCCGGTTACGAGAGGCGATCCAGCGCGAGCGGCAAGTGTCATCGTCAGTATCTCCAGCGATCAACTTTGATCTGCGTCCTTTTCCGTTCCAAGAGGAGATTCTCGATATCCTTGCTGCCGAACGGGAAGTGCATAACAAGCATCGTCATCTAGTGGTTGCGGCGACCGGCACGGGGAAGACGATGATCGCCGCGTTCGATTACGCACGTTTTTCAAACAAAACTGGAAGGATGCCACGGTTACTTTTCATTGCTCACCGCAAGGAAATACTTCATCAGGCCCTAGCGTCGTTCCGTTGTGTCATGAGAGATCAAAATTTCGGAGACTTGCTGGTCGACGGTTTTGAGCCAACACAACGCGATCATTTGTTTTGTTCGATTCAGAGTTACAACTCACGAAATCTGATCGCAGAACCTTCGGATCAATTTGAATACATCGTTGTGGACGAGTTTCATCACGCTGCGGCGGCGAGTTACCAAGCGTTGCTCAACCATGTTGAGCCGAAGATTCTGTTAGGTTTGACTGCGACCCCAGAGCGGACTGACGGATTGGATGTGTTGAGCTGGTTCGGAGGGCGTAGTAGTGCAGAGATTCGTCTACCGGATGCAATCAATCGCCGATTGCTATGTCCTTTTCAATATTTCGGCGTTGCGGACTCTGTGAATCTCGACAGTCTAAACTGGCAACGTGGAGGGTATCGGATCGACGACTTAGATAGGCTCTATACGGGCAATGATATTCGGGCGAATCTGATTCTTGAGAAGCTTTTGGAAACGGTTTCCGATCCTGGCGCTGTGCGTGGACTTGCATTCTGTGTGAGTGTGGAGCACGCAGAGTTTATGGCGAAACATTTTTCGGACAAGGGAATTCCATCGATTGCACTCTTGGGGCATTCTTCTGATCAGTTACGGAGTACAGTTCAGCAGAAGCTTCGGGAACGCGTCATCAACTTTATCTTCGTGGTGGATCTTTACAACGAAGGTGTGGATATCCCTGAAGTTGATACCGTTCTTTTTCTGCGCCCGACGGAGAGTTTGACCGTATTTTTGCAGCAGCTTGGACGGGGGCTCAGACTACATCCTGAGAAGGAATGTTTGACTGTTTTGGATTTCATCGGTGCACAGAGGCGAGAGTTTAGGTTTGCAAGTCGATTTAGGGCACTTAGTGGTAAGCCAGCTGCCAAACTAGATACGGAGATCGAGTCGTTTTTCCCGCATTTACCAAGTGGTTGTGTGATCAAGCTTGAGCGGGTAGCCCAGCAGAGAGTTCTCGAAAATGTCCGAGAGTCGATCCAATTAGTTCGACCGCGAATGGTTGCGGCATTACGGGACTTGAGGCGATATCTTGGGCGCGTACCCACCATCGAAGATGCCCTCGAGTATTTTGACACGACGCTTGATGAGTTGCTCAAGCGAGGGTTATGGTCGAGGCTGTTGGAGGATTCAGGGAGTATCGAGAAGGTGGTGGCTCCCGATGAGGAGCAGCTTAGGAAGGGGCTCCGCCGAGCGAGCCATTTGAATTGCCCGCGGCAGATCCAAGATCTGTTGGATTATCTGGCATCGCCTGACGTGAAGGCTTCGAATTCCCAGTCAACCCACATTGAGATGTTGCATACGACTCTTTGGGGAACGCAATTCAAAGATCGCAAACTTGATGATGCTAAGCGGGATTTGATTGCTAACCCATCAGTCGTGGATGATCTACGATTGGTACTGGAACACCAGCTGAAGTATTCCATTCGCTCTAATGCGTTGGCTTGCTCTGGGGTTGATCCTTTGTCGATTCATTCAGCGTACACTCGGGACGAGATTTTAGTCGGTTTAGGGCACTGGAGCTTTAATCATCGTCCAAGCCAGCGAGAGGGGGTGTTGCACTTGAAGGATCGCAAGTTGGATGTGTTTTTTGTGACGCTTCAGAAATCCGAGGACGAGTACTCACCGACGACGATGTATGAGGATTATTTGATTTCGCATGAGTTGTTTCATTGGCAATCGCAAGGCAATACATCTGAGCAATCTGCAACTGGGCAGCGATACATACGGCATGTTGAGATGGGTTGTACGCCGTTATTGTTTGTCCGGGAAACCAAGACTTTGGCATCTGGTCTTACGGCGCCCTATACCTTTCTTGGACCATGCCAATATGTAAGTCACACTGGAAGTCGACCGATGAGCATCACATGGAGAATGAAGTACCCAGTGCCCGTACATCTTTACCGAGCGATGGCGAGGCAAGTTGCAGTTTAAGGGGAAAGGAGTGACGAAGCGACCATCCATAGTTTCAGAGTTTGCCGCGACGTTCTTGCAGAGGTCCGAGCGAGAATCCTTGTAAGTCGTGAATCTCCTGGTAAAAAGGGATTGAAACGGGATTAAGACATAATCCTAACGAACTCGGCGCTCGGCTTCCCCTATGGCGATCGCACCCTCCGGAAGCGGTCCGAGAGTATCGGGAGCAGGAACGTCGCGACAAAGCGGACGTTGCCAGTGTTCAAGCCGCCAAGCGGCGCGCTCGCCGTGAACTGCGCAAGAAGAAATAGGATCCTAGGAACCTACCCGTACAACCCCCAAAAGTGCACTATTTGGGGAGCGTCGCTGTACGCTCTCCACAAAATACGGTTTCCAATCAATGAATGGCCTTATGCAACAAACAGGCGCACTCGTTTTGTGATTGTGGACTCTCCTGTTTGGCCTCTTCTATTCGTTGGACTTCACGTAGAAATCCTCTTCCATTCCTCTCTGTGAAATTTCAAACCAAACTCCATGCGAGCGTCGACGACATCCTGCGTCGAATCCAAATAGCCCCTGCCCTAGTATAAGCTTGAAAAACCGCTCTTGATCCCCGTCTTTGAGGTGTAGATATACCAAGCGGTCGTGCTCAACAAAATGTCCATTTGAGGGGAACTGAATAGATAGGTCTAACCCGATATACTTGCTTTGAAACTCATCGCATGCTTGGTCTTGATCCTGCCAACTGGTGAAGTTTCCACGCAGTTCATCGCGACGAACTCTACCGGCGTAAACTTTAATCTTTGCATCTTTAACCATGCGAAGCGAGTTAACAAATCTTGTTAGAACTGCTAGCTGAACACGACTATGTGCTATGTGGGGATCGATGATAACCGCACCAACAACTTCATGACGAAGTAGCTCCCCCAGGTACCTGGGGGCAAAGAAATTGTGCTGTTTCCCGGGCTCCAATGTGAACTCATGGAACTCTCGAAGGCATCGATTTCGAATCGCAAGTGAGTGAGGAAATGCTTCAATAGTTCTAAGTGCATCCGCCTGACGACCTAAGCGATTTTGCTGAACCGCGTCCAGTTCTGGCCCAAGTCCAAGCCAAGGCCACCGCCAGACCGAACTGATATTCCCGGCTATGTCATAGATCTTCGCGTTCGAATATTGCCGTTCTAGGTCTCTTGCGGTCTCAACCTCGACACCCATTTGTTGAAGTTCAGCAATCCGATGATAGGCAATTGTGGAATCTGCATCTTGACCGAAGACGGGAACCGTTCCAATGATGACCTTCAGCGCCCCAGCTCCACAGGGCCTTGAAGCCAACTCTTTCAAGACATCGAACCAATCTCGATTTAGTCCTCTTATCAGTCCTGTACAAAGCTTGCTTACAACAATTTCTATCTTCCCGTTGGACGCTAATAAGGCACTCGCAAGTTCCCTCCCAGGCGACGCGCACGCCTCCCTCCATGGGTCTGGACTACCCGACTCGATCGTATCTATCAACCTAGCGAGGTATTGCAGCGCGCCCCCTCGGGATAAATGTTCATGGGCAAACTGGTTTTGGTAGACACATAGGCATCCGTAGCATCCTGTACTATTGGGATCGCAATCGCAACTACTCAGCATCGCATAGGCGCGACGAGCGACCAAGGGTATTGCCTCAAGTATTTGTCGGCAATGACCCGCACCGCCTGGGACGGCATCGTATATGACAATCGACTGACGTGACGCGTTGTCAATTGGCATAGTTGTGACTTCAAGATCTGAACGCTCAATATTTAACTCCTGACACGCACCGTTTGTAAGTGCATATGCCAAACTCAACCAGAAACCGGTATCTAATCCGGAACGTCCCGTTCCAAAGAAATCAAGTATTACGACATCGGTTTCATAACGATGGCCAAGTGCGACTGACTGTCCATTTTGATTGGTGCCGATACCAATTGGTCCAGTACATGATTGTCCTTTGGTATGGTAAGGAGGACGGTGCCGACGTTCCCTTTCCCTGCTATCAAAATGGACTCTTCCGCAACTTCCGCACAACTTGAATCCTCGACGACGTGATATTCCATTCCTGTCGGTGTCAAAATCACCTAGATTTAGTACCAGCAGGCTTCGGCCTGTGGAGTAGTTTCCGTCAACTCTTACCTCACTCGTTGCATCTGGAATTGAATGAGGGCTATCAGCGATTGGGCTATGAGAGTTGATAGCGGCTTGGCTATTCGAGAGAAAAAATGCGCGAGTTGCATGGAGGCGGTTGGGTCGTTGGCCATGCGGCAACTTCCCCTTTTCCTTAGCATCCGTAACGAATCCCCAACGAGGGGCAACCCATTGTTTTGGCGTATCGTTTCCACTTCGAATTAGCTGGCCGCAAGTTGAGCACTCCGGCTTCACATCTTCTGGTTTCTCGGTTCCCTCGGGCCATACCTCAAGTGCATTGCAGTTGCTACACCATCGAAACCAATTGGTGTGATCGAATTCCAGAGCTGGAAATTTACGTAAGCCAACGGACTGGTAGACTCGCTTGCCTGCGACAACTTCGGAGCCTGGTGCATATTCTCCGAGGGCAATCTTCCCATCTCGCTCAAAGCGCAATCGCGACGAATCTGCATCAGATCGATCCGAATTGAATTCTTCTCGCAACACATGAAGCTTGGATACGTTCACTGGAAATGCAAAACTGGGCAGAACTCCTCTGGTCATTAGGAATCTAATCAATGGTTCGCTTCTCTGCTGCCTCAGGAGCTTTTGGAATGACCGCCCCATGCGCAGCTCATCATTTCGCTCGGCATTATTCGATTGTTCGTCCTTCGATGAATTGCTGTCTCTTGCAATTTTTGCAGCATCTTCGAGATTGCGTGCATTTTCGTTGTGTCTTAGTTCGCCATCGCGGAAGCTCCTAAGCAATTTCATGGCATCGTCAGCTGCAACCGCTAGGGGGTTTGTCTCATGTGCATTTAAATCGGCGACTGTTTTGATGAAATCGCACGCATGCGCCGCATCGACGTCCTTAAAGCTCTCCCTTATCCTCTGAAGGCATCGTTTCATATTTGCAGGATTGTCAATCCAAACTCGCAAATACTCTGCCGGAGTACAGTTAGACTTGTCGAGTCGATCTTCAAAAAATGCCCCGACCGTTCCCGATGTTTGGAATTGATTCATCTGACCGCCAACGGATTGTAGATTAAGCCATGCCCAATACTCAGAAAGAACTTCTGCATTGCAGTGTCGCTGGAGAATTTTTCTGTTTTGAATATCAATTCGCGGTGGCGTCACCTCACCCGCGATGATGGTCTCCGGTTTTTCAAAGTAGACTCGATCATGTGGGCGACGCTGGCAATATGTCAGCACGAAGGCGACGGAGTCGGCACGCCGTCCGGCACGCCCAGCGCGCTGCAGATAATTTGAAGTACTTGGTGGGACATTTCTCAATACTACTGCTTGCAATGAGCCTATATCGATACCCATCTCGAATGTCGTCGAGCAGGATAGCACATTGACTTGGCCGCATTGAAAAGCTTCTTGAATTTGCTGACCTAATTCCGAAGAAATCTGTGCGGTATGCTCTTCGCATCGCAACTCAATTCGTCTCCCATTCACAAATCGATTTGTGAACATATGCGACTTCGGTTGATTGTGAGGCCAATTTTCAGCTTGGACATGCTCTAAGGTTCCGGAGCAATGCGGTAGTGCACAGACTCCATCCAGAAACGTTGTTGAGTAACCTCGACAAGAGCTGCATCTCCACAAATGATCTGGTTTTCGGATTCGGATACCGTCATGTCGAATGACAAGAGATTTCAACCCGCTCTGGAGGCTCGTTTCACAAAAAGTCGCTAGTTCGTCAGCGCCGCGCAAATTATCAAATATAAAAGTCATCAGCTGGCGAATTTGATCGTCTGTTGGGTTTACACCGGAACGGCGTTTTCCCCATCGCCGAAAGAGATCGGTGAAAATAGTATCTTGTGCGGCAGCATTCCACATTCCATGTAGCACTCCATCTGTTCCAGGCGCTTTTTCAAGAATTAGATAGTGCTGGTGATTACTAAAGCCCGGGCGGTCAACTCCCGCTGGTACTGTGACTAAGTACTTTCTACGCATTAGCAGGAAAATACGTTGGACTAGCTCTTTCAGATTTACAACGGTCAGCGGTGGACCCGGCCATGAGAAACCAAGTTCAGGAGATTCGGATTGGTTTGAAGCAAAAAATTGCTCGACGGTGTCGGGCCAGTCGACTTTCAAGAGCCCTAACGACTCAAGCACCAAAGGCTGAGTTCCAACAATTTCCGCTAGCAGCAAGTTAATGAGTTGGTTCCTTCTTTCGCTTTGGCTGTTCAAGTAGGACTCACGAAACGGACTGCCTTGGGTATCGGTCAAATCTCGGTCTTGTAAGTAAGGGCTCAGTAGTTTTCGAGATTCGATTTTCTGCATGCATTCATACGCCCAATCACTAAGCGTTAGTGGACTAGTTGCGCTCGAGAGCGCTTCAAAGGCGAGCTCGCGAACCAGATACTCTCGGGAGTGATCCTGAAGGTACGAAGCCATGAATGCCGCGTTTTGTCGGCTATCGCTAAACACCAGCAGTTTTCGGCCCTCGCCAACGAGCGGATCTTCGCCAACTCCAAATCTATGCGCAAACTCCGTCTTTAGTTGCTGTTCGGCTGTGGATGTAAGGGGCGGCAACTGGGAATAAAGTGATTCAACTAGAAGACTCACCGGTGCATCTTGCCCTGTCTGGAAGCGGCCAGTTACCCGATGGTGCCTATGGTCGTAACCGCAATTTGGGCAAGTTTGGATGTCAGTTTCATCACTACTACCTGGAATCTTATACAGAGTGCGCCATATTGGGTTTCCTGCCGACTCCTGCCCATCGAGTTTGCCATCTCGTAGATCGACTCTTACGGCCGTTAGTGGGGCGCCCTCGCTTTGGTCAGGTTGGAAAGCAAGAAACTGAATTGGACGAGTCCAAATTGGAGGTTGATCAAGTCCTTCTGTCTGAGGAGTTAGATCGACGGAAACGAAAGGATAACGACAATTCATACATCGAGAAAGTTCGAAAGCTATTCGGGACAAAGGTTTGATCCTTCGAACTGCAATCTTCCTTACCCCGATGCTCGCGACATCCCAATCTGGGTGAGGTTCGAGTAGCTCGTCATCGCTTGCAAGATCAACGAAGAAGCCTTCAAGAGCGCTTACAAACAAGTGATATCTACATGGAAGAAGTGGCTGCTCACCAGGAACACGACGAGCGGCATTGCACGACGACACCAGGTTTTCCAAGTGCGTTGTAAAATCATCCGTTGTTTGATGCGACCATTCAGTTGCAAGCTTTTCAAACTGGGTTGGAAAGTTTCTTACGGAATTCCATAGCCAGTGGAACCTTGGGTGCCCCCGTAGCAACCAATAGAGAAACGATCTCCTGTCCGTTCCAGCCTTCGTCCTCGCTTGACTCCAAACTTCATTTGGTACTATTCGCTGCCAAGCGTTTTGAAATTGCTCATCTGCGGGCGTGTCAAGATCATTCAAGATACCAGCCTGGATGTTTCCCCACGCATGATCAGCCAACCTCTTAGCATCTTCGTCGAGGAACTCCCATACTTCAGTATCAGATGTCGGATCCAAGCGATCGGCAAAAATCACGCTCTCGTTCGAAAAAGTGGAGCCAAACAGTGCCCCTGCAAACTCCGCTGTCTTACTTCGGCGTTCCTGAGCAGTCATGCTTTCGCTAGCGAGGGTTGCGCTTGTCGCAATGCAAATTGGTTCAGTCGCATGAACCCTTGCATGGCTTTTGCCATGTCGAATGGCCGAGCGAAGCCTTTGCATTAGCCTCGCGAGCTCGATTCCTTGCGCACCTCGGTAGCTATGTGCTTCGTCGAGAATAAGGAATCTCCATGAAAATTCGTCTACGATTTCAAAAAACGGAGACTCCTGAGGTCTCAACAGTGCTTGTTCCAACATGGCAAAATTGGTAATCAGGATATCCGGCGGACTCGAAACAATTTCGTCACGGCCAAGTAGCTGATTATCAGGTGCGTTTGGCTCATGTTTTTTGCCTTCCGATCTGGTCTTAGCGGTTTCGCTTGTGTATCTAGCAAATGTAACTGGTAAGAATGCTTCTCCTTTGTCTCTGCGGTATCCGACTAGCTGCTTGAGTCTTCGAACCTGATCATTTACCAAAGCATTCATCGGATAAACCAAAAGTACGCGAATGCCTTTTCCTTCTACAGAATTCTCGCTTACACGTGTTGGGTGGCGAAGGATCCAGTCTAGGGCTGGAATAAGAAAACACTCGGTTTTTCCACTTCCCGTACCGCTGGCAACAACGGTGTGGCGGTCACGACTTGAGTTATTAATATCCCCACAGAGACGATCGATCGCTTCTAATTGATGTCGATACAACAAACGATCCCGTGGCAATCTTTCGTTGCGACGATCTGACGATCCGCGTGCCGCGTTTGCTGTCGACTTCTTGAAACCGAAACCCGTACGACTGATTGCAGGCATTGACCCTTCCACGGCTTTTTCCGCCGTCGACAGAAGCTGTTCAAATCTGCTGTGCAACACGCCTTTTTGAATAAGCGACTCTAAAGTAGAGTCGCCTGAAGAGTACGGGGCTGTGGCCTCAAGAAAGGGACCAGCAAGAACCTGGCCTGGAGAACTTAAAAGCTCCGTAAATCGTTCACCAAGCCTCTCGATGGAATCACTTAATCCAAATGACGTCGAGAGGTAAGATATATACTGGTTTCGAATTTCATTCGCAACGTCGATCGGGTTCATTTATTTCCCTTTTTGAAATCAATGTAAAAAGCATGCGTTCACATCCGATGATCTTCGGCTATTTAGACTTATTGAAATTTAGCGGCAATACCTATGCCCTGTCGGTGAAACGTCCAATATATGATCTCAGCAAGTGCCAAACAGCGACGCATCAACTGCGGCCATCGATTCATTGATTCTGCTAATGCGATGGGTAATCGTGTCTCTAGATTAGATCGTCGTGTACGATCAGACAACCGATCAAGACTCGTCGCTCCATCCCATGCAATCCACCTTTCTAGCCAACTCAACTGCCAGGCTATACGAGCTGTATCAGAGATCGCATCAAATTCATCGCAATAGACTACCGTTCCCAGGCACTCTTGACGGACTCTTTTGGGCTTCTTCAATATCTCCTGATGTAGTTCGCCAGTAAAGCAATCTGCGATCAGACGATTGTCGTAGTCATTAAGGAAACTGAAGTAATTAAGGTCTTTCGAGGAAGTTCCCGTCGACCAACTATTAATTAATTCACGAATTTTGAATCGTTCCGCAAAAAAAGAAGCAGACTGGCAGACCAAGGTCATTGAATCTCCGTCACACTTACAACAAAGCGGTGGGCTTTCTCCCGGATTTTCAATGAACCATCTTCCTTCATTTGGAATCCAAGACAGTGAATAGCTTTTCTTACCACCCGCCCTTTCGATCGATTGGCGAAATTTTGACTGTGGAAATTTTGGAGTAGGAAGATGGTAGTACTGATCGCACGACGTTGAATTGCAGTCAATCGATTTCGGTTCAAGCCCCAGCAATTCTGCAAAATCTAATGCGTCTTGTGGGGGATTCCTACTCGCAGGTACCGAAAACGCATGGAAGTGCTGACAATCACTATTAGTGACTTTCAACATCCTTCCTGTTAGGGGCAGGAATTCAAATGGTGATGGTAGCTCGTGTCGCCTATGGAAATCAAGAATGCGAGTCGCGGCTTGTTTTTGTAGCTCATGAAAAGTGGATCCAGATTCAGCTTCTAGCCCAGCTAGCCAATCTTCCCCTCGATTTATCGTAACACTCACTATCCATAGATCCTGCATATATTCAGTTGGATAGACTTTGTGATCAGCAATTCTCTTTCCATCTAAGATCGCTAACGGCGCATTCTGCCCGAGGGGAATACCAAGCCTAAGAAGTAACTTAAATCTCGCATCATCCTGCGAAACCCAGTCGAGCCATACTGTTGAACTTGCTTTAAAGCTCCCGACCATTAATTGCTGCAATGACGATAACACCTTGACCGCCCACTCATTTGCGTCTTCTCTTTCACCATCCATATCGACTATCGATTCAACCGACGAGTAAAGCGTTAGGTATAAAGAGGGATCTAGGTCGCAAGAAACTGCATGGTTTATCATGCTTTTGAAGAGAACCTCTGGAAGTATCTCAAGCTCGTGGAGTTTTCTTAGTGATAGAGCCAATGCAATTTGTTGCACGTTTTTTGGAGGAAAAGTGCTTGCAAACACAACGCCAGATGCTCGATGAATTAGGATCGCAATCGGTTCGCGATCCTTTTTCGCGCTCACTGCATAATGTCGTGATCGTTTAAAGCCACTTGTTAGCACGGAAGCAAGGGATAATGCTACGAAGTTTCCTTTGGGCAGTTGTTTGTCAGACAGTTCCCACTGCTTACTTTCCATCTGTACGTCGGACAACAGAAACTCGATTGGCCGCGACTGAAAATCGAAGGGATCCCATGCTACAATCGCCAATTTGGGCGGTACGTTCAACGCCTCCCATTCGAGTATGATGGATTCTTGATCAGCGATACCACGCAGGAAATTCAGAATTGGCTGCTTGCTTTTTACAACTGCATCGTACCGCTCACCGCTGAACCTTAACTCTACCAATTCTCCGTATGAGGCAAGTGGCAAAACAAGCGTATCACCAGATGGACTATGCTGTCGCGGACCGTAGTAAATCGAATCATTGATCTGAAGTTCGTGTCCAGAAGGTAATTGGATTTCAAGTTGGGCATCATGTTGGGCGATTACGGAAGGATCGAGGAGGATCGGCTCTCTGGTCCAAACTCCAGGATGGTTTGGAATTCCTGTAACCTTCCATCTGAGCCCCTCTATTGCGAAACGGAATCTCAAATTGGAGTTACAATTGTCGCTCCAGATCCACTCTAGATCTGCAAAGGGCTGGCTCGTGCAAAACTCATACACTCGATTGTCGTAATCTGTATTTTGTAATGACGATGGTGAATGGTTCGCACGTCGCAAACTGCCTAAATGCAAATCCTGATTCCAATCAAATTCAAAGACAGCGGATTGGTAATCGTCACAGCTAGAATTCGGCGTAGAAACGACTCGAAAATCATTAATAAATGCAAATCTTTGTAGAACTTGCCCACCACCTCTCGCCTCACAAATCCGATAGATGCCAGGTTTAAGCGTCGTGAATTCGCATTCCCTGTCGGGTTCCAATAATAGAGACTGTACCAATTCAAGGCCGTGATCAAATTCACGAACAAGTAGTACCTTTAATTCTTTGTCTCGGAATAATTTCAATGCGGGTTGCTTCGCAAAAACGTCGAGTTTATTTCCTTCGAACGTAGTTGCCGTCGCGACAGCAGGATTTGTAAATTGTGTCTTCGCGCATGCGCGGCGCGCTAATTGAACCTTGAATGATTTATCTCCCACTTGCCATTCCAAAAAACTCGTATCGGCGGTTCTTGGCGGTATTTCAATTTCAAAAGCATTCCAATTCTTACCTTCGGAAGAAAAGCTCCATTTTAGTGGAGTCTTGCCAATAAAAGGCACCGAGCAACTGGTCGGTGTGCCGTTGAATAAGACATACCAACGACCAGCGGATAACCCTGCAGAATCTATGATTCGCCCGTCCTCGATATTGCCATTGTGAGCGTGAAACCATATTCCCGGCCATTCACTTCCCTCGTATCCACTTGGACGGGTATGAATTGTTCGATCGTGATCACTACCATACACGTCAGAACTGACGTCAATTACCTTTGGAACGGGAGTGCGGAAATCGGCCGTCAGTTTTTCATAAGATGCGTCCCAGTGGACTTTCAGTTGATTGGTATCGGACGTAATCGACCATTCTTTTTCATCACCGAACGGCATGATCATTCGGACTTCACCTGTGTCTACGTCGTAACGAAGTACTGAAAGACTGCAACGATCAAAGGTACGTCTTGGTCTATCTTCAGGCAAAGCCTCGCGAACTAATCCTGGATCTAGAGCTGCGGGAAGCATCGCGAGCTCGGCACTACAATTTCTGCTAGACTGCCAGGCTAGAACGACCCTTGTCAGACAGCCCCACAATTGCGACGCTCCTTGTAGGTCACTTCCAAGTAACCGCTGCAACGGCTTATGTAATGCTGGTTGGAAGTTCTCAACCAGACGTTTCCGAATGTCTACCGGGAGAGTTTCAGCCTGCAATCCATGTTGTTTGCATGCTGCCGCTACAACTTGCATTGCGCCGGGCAGGGACGATCGGGGGATTCCCGAATGAAAAACCACAGGGCCAATGTTCGTTTGACCTTCTTTAGGAACACTGTACTGAAAAACTTCAAGTGCGGTTCGAAACCAATTGCCTAGTAGACTTTGGCTTTGCTGACTCGAAACACCACCCACATTGCTATCATTGCTTTGGTGGATTCGTCGAAACAGAAAAGGCCAAAGCTCTTGATGGCCCTGCGATGCGTAGTCCTCACGTGCAACAGCTACCATTGCGTACAACACCTGAGCGAGGCTTACCCGGTCTTTGCGTCGAGGAGGTCGCTGTTGAATTAAGATCGACTGAATTGTTTGAAGGCAACGAGTGAGCATTGCTTCCTCAAATTCAAACTCTGCTAAGCCAACAATATCAAAAGTGTTGTTTTCGAGAGCGAAAATTAGTTGCTCGTAATCATTTGGCACAATTACTTTTTCCATGGATGAGCAGTCCTATAGGGAACAGCCAAACAGCCTCGCTTGCGCGAGGCCAAGGCCCGGGGGAGTAGGGGGAACCGTGCTTTTACTAGTGCTATCGTACCCCTTCTGATGTACACAAAAAACTCCCCACTCGGCTTGGTCTCGGCAATAATGACCTCGGGTCGTGCAACGTAAACGATCGAGTGCATCAAGTGTCTCTGAGGAGCATCGGTAGATGACGCCAATTGTCTCTTCGGTGGGGTCTGCCATCAGATTGGCGTAAACTTCACCATGGGATCCCTTCTTATTGAATGCCAAGCGATAGCCACTTAGTGTTGCCAAGTGAGCCTCACGAATCGCCCCTGTTCGCTCGTGCTTTCTAGCGAGGTCCAGGTTGCTGCCGTAGGCAAAGTACCAAAGATCATTGGGCATGGTGTGAGGCGCAGATTTTAGGGTGAACAGCCGAACAAGTCAGGGCAATCAGTGAACAATGTAAGCAGCCAAATGATTGGGGACAATCGCACGACGGCGGAAAGCAGCCAAACAGCCTTACGCGCGGACGGGGGGAAACACAGAGGCACAGAGACACGGAGGAAAGCCGGAGATGGGGGAAAGCCGGGCGCGGACGGGGGGAAACACAGAGGCACAGAGACACGGAGGAAAGCCGGAGATGGGGGAAGGCCGGGCACGGTGGAAAGCCAGAGGTGGTGGGTTGTCGAGTGGCGGGGAACTTGGCCAGTGGTGCCGCGCAGGGGATGTGCTAAGTTAGTGAGATTGGTTAGGCGGGATCCTTAAGCTGGGAACTGGTCGATGATGAAACTTCTGTGTCGGTTTAGTCTTGTATTGCTGGGCACATTCTCTTCGCTCGGGGAATCGATCGCCCAAGTGGACTCGCGACCACCTAATATCCTTCTAATCGTCGGCGATGATATGGGATACGCCGACGTCGGATTTCACGGCTGCACGGATATTCCCACCCCACATCTCGATTCGCTTGCGAGGTCCGGTGTTCTATGCTCTCAAGGATACGTCTCCGGGCCTTACTGCTCCCCGACGCGTGCCGGTCTGCTGACCGGTCGATATCAACAGCGATTCGGACATGAGTTCAATCCCAGCGGACCAGAGCAAGGATTACCTATTACTCAAAGCACTATCGCGGATCGCCTGCAAGGGGCTGGCTACGTGACGGGCTTGGTCGGCAAATGGCACTTGGGGGCCGGCAAGCAGATGCATCCGCAACAACGTGGGTTCAGCGAGTTCTTCGGATTCCTCGGCGGCTCACACAGTTACTTCGAACCGGCCGGGTTTCTTCGAGGCACGGAACCAATCGACGAAATGGACTACGCAACGGACGCCTTCGCCAAAGAAGCGACTGCTTTCGTCGATCGCCATCAAGCGAAACCTTGGTTTCTCTATCTCGCGTTCAACGCAGTCCACACTCCAATGGATGCGACCGACGAGCGGCTTGCGAAGTTCTCTCATATCACGGATAAAAAAAGACGGACTTACAATGCAATGATGCTTGCGATGGACGATGCAGTCGGGGCTGTCATAACGAAGCTTGCTGAGACCAACCAAGCTCAGGATACGTTGGTCATGTTCATCAGCGATAACGGTGGCCCAACGATGCCTGGCGTGACGGTCAACGGCTCTGTCAATGCACCTTTGAGAGGTTCGAAACGAACGACGCTTGAAGGAGGTATCCGAGTCCCCTTCGTCGTTTCTTGGCCCGGCAGACTGAAACCAACTCGGTTCGAGAAGCCTGTCATTCAGTTGGATTTGGCCGCTACGGCGATCGCTGCCGCAGGACTCCAAAACGATCCAAACTTGGACGGTGTGAATCTAATCCCCTTTCTCGATGAGAGTCAGTCGCAACCACCTCACGAGGCTCTGTATTGGCGACTTGGCAAGCAGATGGCTGTTCGAAGCGGGGATTACAAGCTGGTGCGATACGACAGCAATGCGGATACGCTTACGGGGAAAAACAATCAACCTGTTTCTGTCGCTAAGCTTTATAACCTTGCTGATGACATCGGGGAGACGAAGGATCTGGCAATGGCGATGCCGGAAAAGGTGGCTGAGTTGCAAGCTAAATGGGACGCTTGGGACGTTGATAATGTCGCGCCACTTTGGGGGGGCGGACGTTAGAAACATGGAGGAAAGCCGGGCGCGGACGGGGGGAAACACAGAGGCACAGAGGGCACAGAACGGAGAGTGGCGCGGACGGGGGAAACACAGAGGCACAGAGGCACGGAGGAAAGCCGGAGTGGAGAGCGTACAGCGACGCTCACAAAATAGGTTGTTTTTGGGGGGTGTGCGGGTAGGTTCCTAGGATCCTATTTCTTCTTGCGCAGCTCACTGCGAGCGCGCCGCTTGGCGGCTTGAACACTGGCAACGACCGCTTTGTCGCGACGCTCCTGCTCCCGATACTGCGATAGCCCTTCACTGGCGGACCGCTTCCGGATGGTGTGCCCGCCATCGATCCGGAAGCAACTCCTCTAGCTTCGCAGTCCCTCGTATGCGATGGGTGATGACACTCTCTAAATACATCGATACATCAAGCTCCATCCGCAACGCACGTACTACCAAAGACATCAATCTCGCATTGCGGATCCCCTCGCGTCTCAGTACATCAGCTTGATGCGATTGCATCGTCTGATGAGGAACATGAACAAGCCCCCTTTGCGAACATCGCGTTGGAGATCTGCTTTGACGATCCCAAAGGAGCCCATCGAAACTCTTGCGCATGTCGATGGGTTCAGCATGAAGATAGATAGGGACCGCGGGGTTGATTGCGAGCATCGCTTAAGAGACTTGTTCGAGTATTTCGGCAAGCGAGTTGGCAGCCGTTAGCGGTATGCAGATCGTGATCCCTGAAGGGAGTTTGATTTCGATACCTATTGGAGCTGGGATCGAGGTTTGTACACGAAGGAAAGCGGCGGGTGCTGGAGTCGTTTTCGCCAGCTTGCGTTTCCAGAGGTAGAACGAACCGATCGAGCAATCGATTGATTGGCAGAACTGATCAATGGACAAGTTGGAGTTTTCGAATTGAGCGAGGCGACTCGCCCACCGTTGGGCAGTCTCTTCACGACGAAGTCTTGGCATAGTGAACTCTCGGTAAGGATTTAGAAAGGGAACCGTGACTCACCAAGTCTACCTCCTAAATCAACACCAAAATCCAGGGTGATTGTACGCTCTCGGATTTTCCACTGTTTTGGACTGAAGCGGACCCTATTATTCGGACCACGGCCGGCCACCGGTCGATAGCGGCTGACCCGTGAAAGAACGACTCAACAGGTTCTAGAAGCTGCCGCTTCCGACGCACAACTTAAGTGGGTTGAACGCGGCGCAATTTGGCTCTCTCTTAGACAGTCAGAAGATAGTTGATTGTATCTAAGGATTCTCTCAATATGAGCGTAGCAATTCACGAACGCATGTTCCATGACATGCACTCCTTCCCTGGTGAAACCCAAAAAACGTAGCTTTTGCGCCTCAAATAACACACGGGTTTTCATCTAAACCGTGGTCCGAATAAGGGGGCCACTTCACTTGCCTGCATTGTTTTCACCACATATGAGATATGAGGGGAGCAAACTCGATACTTCCTTCTCCCCAAACGGCTTCAATTTTTAATTACGATTGCTTTCGGCATTAATAGTTTCCTTCCGAGTGCGTCATACTCACTGCCTTGTCCTATTCATCATCCTGTTCGAGACAATCTCGAATATCCGCCAGGTGAGTCGGATCAAAATGGACGACTCGGTCGGATTCTTGTTCGTTAACTTCGGAGCAGCTGATGGTGACTTCAACGTCACTTCCGTTCATGATCTCTTCGAATAGGGCGTCTTGCTGTGCGTGGTCTTCGTGAACATATTCCTTGTAAATGCTGCTGCAAACCGGGCACAGAATCAGATGCAGTGGCGTCATTACTTTCAGTGTGATAACGCGTTTTTCGGCCCAGGACTTTGTTAACAGCGTGACGCATTCGCTGTAGTCTTCCCCATCTTTTTTCCGAAAAGGCATGTTGCCAAGGCAGATCTGGCAGAACAGCCGTTCGTCTTCGTCGCTGCGATAAAGCTTGTAAAGGCTCTCTCTATCAACCTCGCCTCTGGAATACGCGGGAACCGCTCGCAACTTCTTGACGCTTTCTCGTCGCGGGGCAACAGCCTTTCGGTTCAAAAGTTTCTGACGCCGCCGCTCGCGGTCTTTCGCAGGAACGTTCTCCAGAAACTCTTTATTCGCACGGCGTCCTACAACCTCCGCCTTCCACTGGTCGTACTCTTCTTTGTTCTCATTTATAAATGCTGCATCTGAGAGGCTGATTCCAAGGGCTCTGGCCGCCTCGGTTTTTTTCGCTGACGACCCTTCATCGAGTATCGCCAACAGGTCCTGATCTCTTTTCAGTGCGTCGTGAAGTGCATCGACAGTTTGAATGTCTTTGCCCGTGCAGAATTCGCCGTTTGTTTCCGGTATCCAGGCACGTTCGCGGAGGATTCGGCCGCCCGGCGAAACTCGTAATTGTTCGGTTGTGTAGTGGGCAGGGAAGTCCTGTCTTGTAGACGATTGCACTTTGCCACAAATGCGGTTCTCAAACCGAGGCAGCAGGTTATTCCAGATATATGCGGCACCATCGATTGTCGGGTTTTCAGTTGCGAAGTCCAATCCGTCAAGATTCCAAGCGGGATGGAAACCAGCAATTCCGCGTTCGTGATCTCCATGCCAGTGCCTAGCGTAGGGACCGGGAGGACACCGTTCCCTCGGAACCTCGCTTGCCACACCAAGTACGCGGAAAAGGTTGAGAATGCTGCTTCCATCAGTCGCAGAACTGTATTCACGGGCGACGAACCATGCATTCGGATTCCCAGCAAAGTAGCTCTCAAGTCCCGCATCCCAGAAGTACACTTCACTGGGCAAGCGGAATCGCTGCTCCTGAGTCTGGGCATTAAAACAGAGGACGACTCTGCTGGCTCGCAGCTGTTCCATGAGATGCGAGGCGACTTTTGCGTCTTTGGCTACCTTTAGGATCTTGCGAAGATGGAGTAAATGAGTTTTGTACAGGACGACAGGCTCATGCTTCTTATACTTTGGTAGCACCTGTTCAAAGACTTCGGCTGAAAGATCCGGCTGATGGTATCCGTTTGATGTGAAGTAGGCTTTGGCTTGCGAGGTTTTCAAGACCTTGGGGTCGATGGTTTCATATTTCGTGGTTGCCTTGGTAGGGAGATAGGCAGAAGGTCGGCCATTGGTTAGAAGCGGAACATGTTTTCGATTGCTCAATCGGACGAGCGGTCGAAGAGCGGCGGCATTCTTGGCGTCTGCGGACGCGTGTTCGTGCAACGCGGCATAGAGGTTGTTCAGCCATCTTGGTTGTTGGGCACTCAGGAAATCGGCCTTGAGTTTAGCGAACAAAACCTCCGGTCTGACAACAATCCCATCGACTAAACCGTCGCTCACAGTGTGATAGATGTTGCGGCCAATTCCAGCCAGGGCTCGATATAGCCTCGGCGTATTCGTTTCGGTGATTTCGCTCGACAGCCAATGCAATGGCCGCTTTGCTTCATAGATTGCCGTCAGTTGTTCATCGCGGACGAGCTCGACGAGATACTGACCACGAGCGATACGGGCATTCTTTCCGGCGACATACTTCGCTGTCGTCCCAGGAAGAACGGGTTCATCCACAAGCATGGTGCGAATCCGTTTATGGATTGGACTAAAGAAACCTGCCGTGTCGGAACGCATTGACTCAATTGGCAGGATCTCCAGGAACTTGAGCGTCAACCGGTTCTCGTCTCGTTCCTCGCGAATCATCTCGGCAAGCAGATCGGCGGTTTGCTCAACCAGGAACTCATTGAACGCATCGCCCTCACCAACAGTCTCGCGTGCTGGCGTTGTGCGGTAGGGGCCATTGAGGATGATTCCCATACCTGTCGAAATGGATGTTGGGAAGGTAACCACCAGATTTTCGTAGGAGGGTACCGGCGATCCTTCAGTATCAAGGCGAATAGCTATTTGGACAGGCCTATGTTTCTTTCCCTTCCACTCGATGATTCGTTCACGCAGTCTGAATTTGGCGGTTGAATTGGGAGCCTTGATCGTGACAGTTCCATCTCGGTTAGGAACTCGGCTCCAGGAATATCGAGCATCCTCAACAGTCACTCGAATTGTTGCCAAGTTTCTCGTGAACAACAGCGTAATGTCTTCAAGTGTTACGAACTTGCCGTGGATAATTTCAATCGCGTTCTCCGGCGATTTCATGTGCTCTTCGAAGATGAACTCTGGTTCAGACTCAATGTGGTTGAAGGGCAACTCAAAACGTGTCAGCGTAGCGTCGAGATCGTGAGGCTTCGTCAGGCCTCGCAATCGGTAGAGATCGTAAATTTCAAAGTTCGCATTGCCACAATAAACGCGGGGAGTTGCTGTGAAGGCGAACACGCTCTTAAAGCCAAGACCAAACTTCCCAGTTTTCAATAGCTCAACTTCGCTGGTACTGTCCTCAAAAGATGAAATTGCTTCTATGTGCTTGACAGCAAATTTCTCTGTCCCGTTATGTTCAACGATTAGCCGATCCGACAGGAGTCTAAACGAAATCTCAGTTGCACCATGGTCATCGGCATTCTGGAGCAACTCGTAAACGAAGTGCGTCGGATCGGCATATAGTGAAATCTGCGTACGACGCGATTTGAGCTTCGTTCCAAGCTCACGTTCATTCTTTCGGGAGATAGCGTTGTAATCAATCATTTCGCGTTACCCTCTGGTGATTTCTATGGTGCCGGTGATGATCAACTCCGTGGTGATGTCCGCTTGCTCCGAAGCTTTCTTGAGTTCTTCAGAATGCTGCTCATAGTCCCTCTTCGCCGCATCAATTTGGGCGTGACGCATACGACGGATTTTCTCCTCCGTCGCTGCGGCAAGCTGTTCATCCAAAATCGCCATGCGTCCTTTGTGGCTTGCAGATAGGCTTGTCTTTTTAAACTGGGCTAATTGGGTGATTTGCTTGCGATAGTTGCTAAGGGCCGCGTTCCACATCTGGTAGTGGCGGGATTCCAGGTCGCTCACCTGCGATGGAGTAAGTGAACGATCTCCGGACGGCGAGTAGTTCGTCGCGGATTGGAGCAACTCGAGGAGCTTCGTATTAATGATATCATTCAGGGCCACCGCTACGATGTTCAAGTCTCGTCGCAACCCAATCAGCTCCCACTGAAACACCGCGAAGGGATGCACACCCTTAGGCATCTGCGGATCGCTTAATGTCAGATGAACTTCAGCATTTCCGGTTGCGTCAAGAGCCTTCGCTGCCTGTCTCATCAGTGGATGGACGGGGGTTAGTAGCTGGGCCGTTCGATTCTCGTTGGCACAATGTCCATCGAACGTGATTGCCAGATGAGGATCGGCCCCTTTCAACCAGCGTTCCCAGTCCCGCTGATAACCAGTGGCTTTGCCGGACAACTCGCGGGCGTCTGCCAACATCCGACTTCGCATCTTTTGATTGACCCGCAACGTCTTGAGTGGTCCTTCTCCAAGAATCGCACTGGAATCGCCGATGGAGCTAAGATACTGACTCAGTAAGTTGTTCATGGCTGAAGGAGCTAGCCAGTAGCTGGACGCATTTTCAACCTCCTCATCAAAACGCTTCTGAGTGGGCAGGTCGATGCCGAACAGTTCGGACTGCTGTTCTTCCAATCGCTGTTCTTCCTGAATCAAGCGAATCTCGTTGTCGGCGAGCTGCTGGAGCTTGCTACGGCGTTCTTCATCGGAGAGTTTCGGATCGATTGCGATCTCTTGGATGTCTGCCGTGATCCTTCCTAGGATCTCTTCGCTTGCTCCCAGCGCCTGCTCAAATATCCCGATTCTCAACAAGCATCGCTCGTAGATGTCTGCATCAACTGTCCCAGGTGTGATCAAGTTGTAGATGCTGACGAATTCGCTCTTTTGCCCGTTGCGGTCGATACGGCCAATTCGCTGTTCGACCCGCATGGGGTTCCATGGCAAATCGTAATTGATCATGCAATCGCAGAATTGGTAGTCGAGGCCCTCACAGCCTACTTCTGAGAAGAGAAGTACATCAATGGCATCAGGATCGGACTTCTCTTTCTCGAATCGCTTCCTCAGGGCTGTACGTTCCTCATCGGCAACGCTGCCATGAACGAGTCCGACGCGAACTCCCGCCTTTCGCAAGCCTTCGAACAGGTATCTCAGCGTGTGTCTAAACGAACTGAAGATCATCACTCGATGGTTGCCAGGCTCGTTCTGCTTTTGTCCGACGATGTTCACTACCGCATCCAGTTTGCGATCCTCTGAGCCAAGCTTTCTCGCCATCGTAACGACGGCTTTTACTTTTTCCGCGATCGTCTCTAGGTCATCGGGATCGGTTTGAAATTCGTCAACATCGACTTCTGACAATTCTTCATCACTGACGTGCCGCGAAAGAATCTCTTCGATAAATGGAGCCAATCCAAACAGGCAGCTTGCAGCCTGCCGCCGAATGGTCGTCATCATGAACTTGACATTTAGGGAGCCATGGAGCTCTGCAAAGATCTCGGCCTGAACTTTTAACAAGGCATCGTGGAGTTGCCGCTGTTGATCCGTAAAGTCGATCTCCACAGTCTTTGGTCGGCGGATCGTGAAACTCGCAATATCCCGCCTCCTAGTTCGGTTGATGATGCTGGAGAAGGTATGCAATTCTTCTAGTTCACCGATAATTCGCACTCGATCTGCTTCTGCGATCTCGGAAGCTGAAAGACGACTTTTGAGGTCCAGCACTTCCGGATTGTTTGCCAGCATGGTCCTGCCCCAGGCAGTCTCTTTTGCTTTATCAAGGTGAGCGAGTGCCTTGACTTGCCAACCTTTAGCGGCACTACGTGCGTAGGATACCGCAGCATTGATCATCGGGTTCGGTTCCGACATGTGCTCGAAACTCTGACGATCAATAACGACATCCGGCCGCAATAGATTGAGCAGACTGAAGAGGTCGCTGTTGGCCAACTGCAGTGGCGTTGCTGTCAAGAACACAGCCGCATTTGCGTTTTCACAAAAGTAGCGGACGACTTGATAACCGTATGTTTCGGGATTGGAAATCCGATGAGCTTCGTCCACGATCACTAAATCAAAGCGAGGTGGCGGATCGAGATCCAGGAGGCACGGCTGAGTCTTCTTCCGCCCTCCATCGGTCCCCATCAGAATCTGCTGATTCAGGATGGAATATGGCATGATCCCGAAGCGATGGTTCTCCGGCCACTGTCCGTCCAGGTCACATTCCGAAATGCAATGCCTCAGGAGAGGGCCGTCGAAATGTTCAAAGGTCTGGTCAAATCGCTTCATTTCACTCTGCCACTTCTTTTCCGCGATCAGCGGTCGTGGGCAGATGATTAGGACCGAGTTGACGTCTTGACGTGCCTGTAGTTCCCGAAGGATCAAGCCAGCCTCTATGGTCTTGCCGACGCCAACGCCGTCGGCAATCAATAGGCGAGGCCGATCCGCCCGAATAAACCGCAGAACGGGCCGAAACTGATAGGCAATGAAGTTGACGCGAGCAGCGTTCAACGAATACAGCGTAGACGTACCAGGATGCTGGATATAGCGAGCCGTCAGCATAGCTCGGCACTGGTCAGCCGAGAGCTTCTCGCTGGCAACGGACTCCAAATCGGCGGCAACTAATTGCGAAGAGAAGAATGACCGGGTCTTGCCATCGAGTAGGACGGTATACTGGACTTCCTGGCCGGATGCATTGACCGCGATTACTGCACCACACTTATCCGGCTGAGACTTCAGGCGGACAAGTTGGCCGGGGTTGAAGGTCCTTGTATCAGCCATTTGTGTTTCCGTATTCGACGTCTTTAAGACTTTCGATATTAGCCTGACGGTCAGGTGCACTGTCGAAAGCTTTGACTTTTCTGTGCGCGAATCCAGAGCACTGGAACTTGTCCTCATACAGAAGTTGGATATGAATTGCGCCAGAGTTCTTCTGGGGGTTTTTTGAATGAAGGAGTAGTCTCAGCCGAGATGTTCTATCGCGAAATCTTTGTCTGAAGCTTTGACAAGGTAAGTGGTATCGGGCGGACTGTTGGCCCCGAAATCTTCGCAGACCATGAACCCGATGTTTAGATTTCGGACTGCAGTTAGAACGAATTCGATTTCTCGAAATTAGAGTGCTGGTTCCAGGCAGACAGTAGGTGGACGGTCGCTGGTTTGCTCGCAGGTTGCTGTGCGGGTAAAGATCGAATCGGATAGTATCTGGCTCGGATCCATGGTTTGCATCGAGGCAGTTCTTGATCGTTTCTCGGACCAGTGCGTCGGTACCTGAGTATTCACCTTCTCCAGACTGTTCTGTTTTAAAAAGTTCCGTTTCGTTTGGATCACGTCGGACAGCGTCAGCGTGGACTTTGGAAAAGACCCATGTAGTCATTTGGAGTATGTGTCGGGTGTGTTTATCGTTGGTGTGAATAGAAGGTCGGTATTTTAGAAGAAATCGCTAGAGGTTTGGGAGTTGGCAGCGGGAAATTTTCACAAAACCCGAAAGGGGGGACGGGTAGGCGTCAGGCTGCAGACTTTATGCGTTTTGGGAACCGTCAAACAGTACACTGAGCAACTTGTCATACGCCTCGAGCTCTGGGATCACGGTGGTAAACCAATCGGTAGTATGCTTGCGGTCACTGGCTGTGCGGATCGGGACCGATCCTATTGCTCGAAGCAAGATGCGGTCTGAAGTACGGAATTGATTCGCACTCGTAGAAAGGACCAGTTTCCTCTCATGCTCGATCGCCCAAGTGCCATTAGAACCAAGAGGCAGAGACTCGGGTTGCGGAAGTTCGCTGGATGCTCCCTTTTGGATCAATCGGATCGCCGAAGAAACGACATCCGCTCGAAGTCGTAGGATAATGTGTGGACTGGATCGTAATGAAATTCGCTGCGTGGATTCATGCCCTTCGCAGATGCTGGTAAGTTCGAATACTTGCAGTGCATTCAACCGATGTAGCCATTCGTTTTCAAGCCCTTCGTCCACTTGATAGGCCCTCCAAAGCCGTTTGCCTGGATCGCATTCCCGACGGAACGCCCGGATCTCGATCGCTCGGATTGCGCTCACCGGAAAGCCGTGTTCTCTTGCGCCTCTCATGATGTACCCAAGATACTGATCACTGGGCTTGGACTCGGCAATAATGACCTCGGGCCGTGCAATGTATGCGATCGCAGATACAATCTGTCCGTCCAACGTCCGCACTTGGACTTCCACTTGCTGGTAGTGACCGCTGTTGGCACCTTCGACGCGATCGAGTGCATCAAGCGTCTCTGAAGTGCATCGGTAGATGACGCCGATTGTCTCTTCGGTGGGGTCTGCC
>Ga0315899_10001269_pt1 | contig 29037 bp, 41 predicted proteins | sample LakEriMetagenome_2_FD_203518 | JGI IMG/M metagenome (GOLD analysis project Ga0315899, IMG submission 203518) | Freshwater fungal communities from buoy surface, Lake Erie, Ohio, United States - Buoy 4 MA112 | ecosystem: Environmental > Aquatic > Freshwater > Lake | place: USA: Lake Erie, Ohio... | reverse complement strand
AGTCCGAGTTTCCGTGCGTCACGAAGCGTGGTTGCCCGTTCACCAGTCTTGCCGATGGTTGTATAGGCTGGAGTGCCGTCTTTGGTGTACCAATGACCATTTTCTGTCACCTTTTCTTTAACTATCATGTTGGCCTCAGAACGGAATATCGTTCAAGTTATCGTCTTCAATCTTAGGCGCAGCAGCTTCACGCTGTTTCTGACCTCGCCATTCGCTACTTTCTGCAATCTTTTCTTTGTAATACTTAGGCAAACTGTCGTACTTAGCTTGGTCAAACTCAGCCAGCCAAAAGTGATTAGTTGGGTTGATGCCTTCAGGCTGGGCATTACGCAGGGCAGACGGTACTGGGCTGATACCGCTGATGTTAGCGTACTTGCCATCTTCACTATGCGTGATATTAACCATGCAGAACTTGCCCAGTAAGCCTTTTAGGTCAAAGTTCTTGCGATCTTCCGCAGTCATCTTTTTATTTGACCAGCTTTCTAGGTCTTGACGAAGCCGTGCTTGATCGCCAAGGCTAACGGTATAACGCTTAGATACAATCAAAGGTTTACCGTCATCGGTCTTTAGCGGCTGACCAGCATCATCATCACCATGCAATTCCCAAGTAAACACAACCTTGTGCATGATCTTGGTTTCGCCAGCCCATTCGGTAGCTTGGTGGCCCAAGTCAATGATGGAGTAAAGGCGGGCCATATGTAAGCCAGCAGGGGCAATCTTAAAGTCTTTTTGGGTGTCAGTAATAATCATTTGTTTGCTCCAAAGGTTGTACCGAAGTCATCGAATACAGCTTTGAGAACTTGGTTTGGTTTGTGTTTTACAGGGAAGCCACAGCAATGGCGTAGTAGGTCTACTTGACGCTCGGTAAGAAGTACACCATCTTCCAAGTCTTTAAATACTTCATCTAACTCAAATTCCATTTGAACTTGGTCAGCTAACTGCTGGTCATAATCACTCATTTTTTACTCTTTCTCACCCGCTTGGGTAGTTATCACGGCACATACCGTACTTAGATATTAAGATAACTTAAACCACAAGTCAACAGGTATTTGCAAAAAAGATACAAATAAGTTAAGATAACTAAACTATGAACGCAGCAGCAATTATCAAATTACTTGGTGGCCCAACCCGTATAAGCAAGCTGGTCGGGGTATCTGTACCTGCCGTATCTATGTGGCAGAACGGGGATATTCCGCAAGATAAGCTGGTGATCCTAGCTGCAACGCTGGAAAAAGAATCACACGGGCTAATTACCCGTAAAACCTTATTTCCACACAACCATAAATTAATTTGGCCTGAGTTGGAATAATTTTGTTATACTTGTTTCGTCAGGCGTGGAAACTTGGCGAAATATAAGGCTCTATTCACATGGGCTGGAATGACACAATTTATGTTGTATTTTGTCAATCCTTCCACGCCCCAGCCCAGTTGAATAGAGCTTTTTTCATTTGTGCTGGCGTAACGAACGGGTTACCGAGTGTCGCAAAATGCCAGCGAAATAGGCTAGATGGGGTAGAGGTCTGTTAGAGAATGAACAGAAGCGAGGGTCGACACCTGCGATACCCCCAAGTAATCGGTTCTAGCCGACTTGGACAGCCTTGCAACGGCATACATCACTAGAATAAAACCCACATCGGTGGTTGGTCGTTCTATGGAGAAATGAAATGCTTGAAAACCTAGATTTGCAAGAAACCCCATTACCTAAAAGCCTAGATCGGTGGAATAACTACAATCTGCTTGAAACCTACAACTACACAAAACGCCCCGATTTAAAGGCTTTTATTGCAAGTGAATTTTGGTGGCGGTCTGAGATGTTGCAAATTAGCGACACTAGGGGAAACTACTTAGTAAATAGTGCTTGCAATAGTTAAGTTATCTTAATAAACTGGTGTTACTTAATAACGAGTGAGATAGAAAAGGAAAACAAAATGAAAAACAAACCAGTTTTTGAACACACAGAATGTAACCGTTGTTTAGGTTCAGGCTTTTATTGCATAGGCACTTGCTTTGGCTGTAATGGCTCAGGTTTTAAATTAACAAAGCGTGGTTATGCTGCACAAATTTACCTTAACAATATGCGTATGCGCCCTGCTGAAGAATTTAAAGCTGGTGACTTAATTTTGTTTCAAGGCTTTAATGCTGGTTCACACAGCCAAAAGTCTAAATTCCACCGTGTAGAAAAAGTAGAACAAATGGCAGCCCGTGATGCTGGTTACATTAGCAACCCTGATGCTTTAGTAGTAAAAATTACCTGCAATGGTATGTCTTTTGTAGGTTTTGCAGGCGCAAGCCAGTACCGTGTTGGCTTTACCAATGAAGAAAAACAGGCCCAAATTGCAGATGCCCTTGCATATCAAGCAAAATTAACCAAAATGGGCAAAGTTAGCAAAAAAGCAGATTAATTAACCCGCCCCTACGGGGGGCTACTTTTTGAAAAGTGAGATAGACATGAAAGATTTATTAGGTGCTTGCATATTAGGTGCAATTATTGGTGCGATGTTTGCTTATGGCGTTCCTGCACACGCCCAAACTTATGTGATTACAAACCCACAGGGTCAGGTTACTGGCTACATCCAACAAAATGGCAATACGGTCAATGTATTAACCTCGCAAGGCAATACGGTAGGTCAACCATTGACGGTTTACCCCACACAGATCGTAACACCACAAGGGTCAGCTATTGGTATTCCCCAATACACCGTACCAATGACACCCCCCAACTCACCAAGTGTACGGGTGATGCAATGATAGAAACCATAGTTATTGTTTTTTCTATCGGGGTGTTTTCTATATTTGCAACCCTGATGTTAATGGCTGGAATACTACTTTTTTGGATATGGAATGACTGAAAAACGCTACTGTACAAGCTGTCAAGTTATGCGCCCAGCAGACTACGGCAAGATGATTAAAACAAGCAAGGTAACACGCTGGAAATGCACCGCTTGTTTTGAACGGATCAACATACCAAGATACAAAAGTAAGGTGATCAAATGAACTTTGCTGATTTTTATGCCCTATATCCTCGCAAAATGGGCCGTAAGGAAGCAGAACGAAGCTGGAATAGGCTAACCCCTATACAGCAGCAAGAATGCCTTGAAGCCATGCCTAATTACATTAAGTATTGGAAGGTGAAGGAAACGGCTAAAGACTTTATACCCTACCCTGCTACCTTTTTAAACCAAGAACGCTGGACTGACGAACTTGACATTGAACCTATTGTTAGCAAAAAGCCCGAACTTCCGTTTTACGCTACTGAAGAATTGACCTTAAAAAAGGCCCAAGAAGTAGGCGTTACGCCTTACGCTGGCGAAGGTTGGCAACAGTTACGGGCTAGGATTAGCCAAAGAATTAAGCAGTTAGATGAACAAGCATAAAGATCGTATTGAATATTTGGCCCAGTCTTACATAGCCATTGCCAAGCGTTACCGCAACTGGGAACTGGTTAAAGAACTTATTGAACGCAATAAAGATACAGAAGCGGATGTAAAAAAACGAATAAAGGAAATATTAGGAAAATGACAGAATACGATCCACACGAAGCAATCAATTACATATACACACACGCACCAAAGTACGCAGAGGCTAAAGGGCAACTGGCACAGCTAGAAGCCTACAAGTCAAGCCTAAAGTCCATTATGATGAAGAAGTCTAATGAGCAAAGCCTTGGAGGTCAGGAGCGTGAAGCCTATTCAAGCCAAGAGTATCAAGACTTGTGCGTTGCAATTGGAGCAGCCACAGAGCAAGCAGAAACCCTAAAATGGCAGATTACAGCCGCTACAATGCGCTTTGATGCTTGGCGCACAGAACAGGCCAGCAACCGTAACTTAGAAAAGATGACACGATGATTAACCTAGCTGAAGAATTACTTATACTTAAATCACTTGTAAAAATGTACGAAACAGCACTTGCCCAAAACGACAAAGTGCTTATTATGGAAATTGCAGTAGATATTGCAGAATCAGCAGAAAAACTAGAACAACGCAGCGTAGACAATGCCAACAGCTAAATGCCCACAAAAGCCCAAAAAGAAACCTACCGAAAAATTGCTGAACTGGGATGCTCACTATGTAGGCATCTCGGCTCTGAGGGAACGCCAGCGGAACTCCATCACATTAGAAGAGGTGGTAGACGAAGCGATGCGCCTGTTATCCCCCTCTGCACCTATCATCACAGAGGATCAAATACCTCAATTCACGAAATGGGCCGCAAGCGATTTGAACGGGAATATGGCATATCTGAAGAGCAGCTACTTGAGCAAACCTTGGATTTAATCGGTGAATGATCCCTTTAAAATAATAGAACCAACCGTTATTAGCTTTAGCGGTGGTCGTACATCGGGTTATATGCTTTGGCGCATATTACAGTCAAATAACGGGTTACCTGAAGATGCTATTGTTACTTTTGCCAATACTGGCAAGGAAGAAGAAGCAACTTTAGAGTTTGTACGAGATTGCCAAGCTAACTGGAATGTGCCAATTACATGGCTTGAATATACTTTTGATGACCCAAAATGGAAGTTAATTGATTTTGATACAGCCAGCCGCAATGGTGAGCCATTTGAAGCGTTAATTACTAAAAAAAGCTATTTACCTAACCCAGTCACACGGTTTTGCACGGCAGAACTGAAAATACGCACAATTCACAGGTATTTAAAACATTTAGGCTGGAAACACAATGAAAATATGGATTGGGTAGGTATTCGTGCTGATGAGCCTAGACGAGCCATGAAAATGGCTAGGGAACGAGTGCCGCTTTACACCGCTGGTATTACGGCTGGAGATGTAGGACAATTTTGGAAAGAACAATCATTTGACCTTGGTTTGCCAAATTTTAACGGCAAGACCTATCACGGTAACTGTGATTTGTGCTTTTTAAAGGGTTACCCACAAACATTAAGCCTGATTGCAGAAAAGCCTGAACGAGCGATTTGGTGGGCTAAACAAGAAGCTAGAATCCACTCATCAGGCAAATTTCAAGGCGATGGTGCAAGTTTTAGAAAAGATAGGCCAAGTTATCAAAAAATGATGGATTACGCTGCCGACCAAGCTGATATGTTTGAAACAGACGAAGAAACAATTGCTTGTTTTTGCGGAGATTAAATGATCGTACTTAACCTGCCATTGCCGCCCAGCGTAAACAGCTACCGCACCATTTTCCGCAACAGAATGGGTATAAGCAAGGCTGGGAAGGAGTTTAAAGCGCAGGTTAGCGATTATGTGGTTGAGTACCGTGTGCCCAAGCTAGGTAATGCACGGCTAGAGATGAAGGTAGTCCTATACCCCCGTGACCGCAGGAAGCAAGACATTGACAATCGCATAAAGGCCCTATGGGATGCACTAAGCGATGCAGGCGTATTTGACGATGACGAACAAATAGACATTTTATTGATCGAGCGTGGCGAAATAAAAAAAGGTGGCGGTTGCTTGGTATGTATTGATATTCTTGATAAAATAGAGGAAACTACCCCCATAACATAAGGATTTGTATGGAAAATTGCGCTTTATTCCTAGCAACAATGCTTCATTCAGCGACTAACACCCATTTTTTCCATTGGTCTACTGATTCTTACGCCAAACATATTGCTTTAGCCGAGTATTACGACAGTATCGTTGATCTGACCGACACCTTTGCTGAATCTTATATGGGCAAATACGGCAAGTTCACCAGCTTCCCAAGCGTGTACCACCAGCCTAAAGACCCAATCCGCTACCTAGAATCTTTGCAAAGTTTCGTTAAAGAAGCCCGCCAAGACCTGCCGCAAGACAGCGAACTACAGAACATCATTGATGAGATTGCAGACCTTATCAACACCACCACTTACAAACTTAAGTTCTTGAAATAAAAGGATATTTATGCCACTCGTCAAATCAGGTAGCGCAGAAGCAGTCGGTAAAAATTACGACAAAGAGCGTCAATCAGGCAAATCTAAGAAACAAAGTCTAGCGATTGCCTTGTCAGTACAACGGGAAAACGCCAAAGGTAGCCGCAAAGCCAAGCTAGAAGATGCCTACGCTAAGTACATCGAAGAAAAAGCATGAGTAGACGGGATGACATTCGTGCCGCAGTAGAAAAGCACGATAAGCCTATTGCCAAGACAACTAAAGGCAAAGGGCGTCATTACCAATCAGTAGAAGAAGGCGCAGGTATGACCGCAGCAGGGCGCAAAGCATACAACGCCAAGAACAACGCTAATTTACAAGCACCACAGTCTAGTGGCCCAAGACACGATAGCTTCTGTGCAAGGTCAGCAGGATGGACTGGGGAACGGGGAAAAGCAGCAAGAGCAAGGTGGAAATGCTAATGAAAAACGGACTATACGCAAATATTCACGCTAAACGGGAACGCATTAAGGCTGGTTCGGGCGAAAAGATGGCTAAAAAAGGCGCAGAAGGCAGACCCAGCGCACAAGACTTTAAAGATGCCGCTAAGACTGCTAAACCACAAAGCCGTAAAGACATGATTCGTGACAAGATGAAGGATATGTAATGACACCAATTACCCCTATGAGCCGCAAATACAAAAAAGAAGATGCCATGCTGCGCCCACAGCATGAATCTACCCTTGAAAAGCAACAGCGTTTGCGTTTAGAGCGCAGAGCCGCCATTGCCAACAAACTTAAAGACCTAGATAAAGAGGTCAAATAGTAGTAGAATTAAGCATCATTAACTAACTACTTGGTTAAATATGCAAATAAAAGAAGTCGCTGTAAATAAGCTAATTCCTTACGCAAAGAACAGCAGAACCCACAGCCCTGAACAAGTAGGGCAAATTGCCGCCAGCATTAAAGAATTTGGTTTCAGAAACCCTATATTGGTAGACGGGGTCGGCATTATTGCTGGGCATGGCAGATTAATGGCCGCCCAAAAGCTAGGGCTAGACAAAGTACCCACAATTGATTGCTCAGATATGACTGAAAGCCAAAAGAAGGCTTACATCATTGCTGACAATAAGCTGGCTATGAATGCAGGGTGGGACACAGCAATGCTATCGATTGAGATGAAAGACCTAGAAGATGAAGGTTTTGATCTAACGCTTACAGGCTTTGATGATAAAGAACTTGATGCTTTACTAAATGTAATCGAAGGTACAGATGGCTTAACAGATGAAGATGCTGTGCCTGATGTACCTGAAGAACCAAAAACCAAGCTAGGCGATATATATATCCTTGGAAATCATAGACTTATGTGCGGTGATAGTACCAGCATTGATGCGGTAGATAACCTAATGGATGGTCAAAAGGCAGATATGGTGTTTACTGACCCCCCATATGGAATGAGTTATGGTGGCGGTAGGGCTGGGGCAATAGGCAGTAATGATGGAACAGTTAAAAAATTTGGTGTTATTAAAAATGATGACAAAACTGGCGATGATTTAATACAGCTAATTAGGGATGCTTTGGCATCAGCCGTTGCTACTACTAAGGCTGGCGCATCATTTTATGTATGTTTTCCGTGGAGAACATATAGCGAATTTGAAGCGGCTATGAACCAATGTGGCTTAAAAACATCAGCTTGCATAGTTTGGGATAAAAAATCAATTGGGCTAGGGTTATCCAATTACAGGCCACAGCATGAGTTTATTTTTTACTCTAAAGGCGATTCTTGGTATGGAGATAAGGCTCAATCTGATATTTGGTACATGAGTAGAGGTGCTACTGGTAAATATGTACATCCTACACAAAAGCCCGTTGAACTTGTAGAAAAAGCAATTATTAACAGTAGTAAGGCAGGCGATGTTATTTTGGATGTTTTTGGTGGTAGCGGTAGCACTATGCTTGCTGCTGAAAAAATAGGCAGACACGCTAGAGTTATGGAATTAGACCCTAAATACTGCGATGTAATAGTTAAGCGTTGGGAAGATTTCACAGGCAAACAAGCTGTTTTAGCGGAGTTATAAAAATGGCTGAAAAAGGCAGACCCCCACACAAACCTACAAAAGACACCCAAGAGCAGGTTAAACGCCTTTCTGCCCTAGGCTGCCCCCATGAGGACATTGCAACAAGGCTAAAGATTAGTGCCGATACCTTGGTTAAGTATTACAAGGATGAATTAGACGAAGGGCGTATAGACGCTAACGCTGCCATTGCAGGTACATTGTTTAGCCAAGCCAAAAAGGGCAATACGGCTGCGGCTATCTTTTGGCTAAAGACACGGGCAAGATGGAAAGAAACGCAAGTGAACGAGGTTACTGGCAGCAACGGTGGTGAACTAAGAATCTCATGGGCAGATGAGTAAGGACATAAAGCTAAAATACCGCCCTAGAAGCGTTTTTGAGGACTACCACAGCCGTAAAGAACGCTGGGCAGTAATCGTGGCTCACAGGCGTTGTGGCAAGACCGTAGCGTGTATTAACGACCTAATCGTCAAAGCCCTGCTAGAAAACAAGCCACACGCCCAATACGCCTACATTGCCCCGTATTACAGTCAGGCTAAATCAGTTGCTTGGCGGTACTTGGAACGCTTTTCCGAGCCTGTATTAGCAAAATCCAACCAATCTGAGTTATGGGTTGAACTGGTCAATGGCGCACGGATTAGGCTATTTGGCGCAGATAACCCTGATTCTTTGCGTGGAAACTTCTTGGATGGCGTAGTTTTAGACGAAATGGCTGATATGAAACCATCGTTATGGGGTGAGATTATTAGGCCATTATTGGCAGACCGCCTTGGCTGGGCCACATTCATTGGGACACCAAAGGGGCATAACGCCTTTTACGATATATACAACGAGGCCACTAAAAAGCCCAATTGGTATGTAAAAGTGCTACGGGCAGACCAAACCAACCTGCTGGCGCAGTCAGAATTAGACGATGCCAAGGCTTCTATGTCAGATAACCAGTACGAGCAAGAGTTTCTTTGTAGCTTTGAAGCTGCCATTCTTGGGGCGTTTTATGGTCAGGAAATGCGTAGACTTACCGATCTTGAGCGCATTACCACCGTAGACTATGACCCGATGTTCCCTTGCCATACTGCTTGGGACTTAGGCTTTAACGACAGCACAAGTATTTGGTGGTTTCAGGTGGTTTATGGGGAGATACGGGTACTCGATCACCATTCCAGCAACGGTCAAGCCATACCGTTTTACACCATGCTATTGCAGCAAAAAGAGGATGAGTTTGGGTACAAATATGGCTACCATTACCTGCCCCATGACGCTAGAGCAAAAACACTAGCAAGCGGTGGAAAGAGCATAATCGAGCAGATTTCTGCAAAAATTGACATAAAACATCTAAAAATCGTACCAAATCTGTCATTACAAGACGGAATACAAGCAACACGACTTGCATTAACTCGTGCTTGGTTTGATAATAGATGTGAAGAAGGAATCGAATGTTTGCGTCAATATCAACGAGAGTGGGATGATGATAAAAAAGTATTTAGGGATCGCCCTAAACATGATTGGACAAGCCACTCAGCGGATGCGTTCCGCTATCTCAGCATTGTATGGAAAGACGAGGATAGCCCTATCCTGTCGGATTCAAGAGTTAAAGGCCTTCATGTCGGGCAAACGGATGTAACCCTAAACGAAATGTGGAAATCTACCCCCAAAATCACGAATACTAGGATATAAGCATGGATCACACTTACGAAGATTGGTACAACTGCATCGCTCAATACGAGCGTACATTTAAAGAATGGGAAGGTCGTGCCGATAAGATCGTTAAGCGTTACCGTGACGAATCCCGTAGCCGCAACAACCCACAGGCTAAGTTCAATATTCTGTGGAGCAATGTACAAACCATTACCCCAGCGGTATTTGCAAGACTGCCAAGACCTGATGTAAGCCGTAGATTTCGTGATAACGACCCAATTGGTCGTGTTGCTTCTATGATGCTTGAACGGGCATTAGAGTACGAAATTGAGCATTATCAAGACTATGCCAGCGCAATGAAGCAATGCGTTCAAGACCGTTTACTTGGTGGGCGTGGTACAGCTTGGGTGCGTTATGAGCCACATATTGTTGGTCAAGCTGCTGGAATGGGAGAAGGTGCGCCCGATGATGGATTTCAAGTTACTGAAGATACAGACGAAGCAGAAACAGAAGGCGGCATTTACCGTGAAGATCAAGAGCGCATCGAGTATGAGTGCGCCCCTGTTGACTATGTTTACTGGCGTGACTTTGGATTGACAACTGCCCGTACATGGGAAGAAGTCACCGCAGTATGGCGCAAAGTTTACATGGAGCGAGCAGCCCTTGTAGAACGCTTTGGCGAGGAACTAGGCGGCAAGATACCGTTAGATACCAAGCCTGAAACATCCAAGTCGTTTAATGAAAAGATGGGTGAAGGTTCACGGGAAGCCCTGATCTATGAGATTTGGGATAAAGCTACAGGCCAAGTGATTTGGCTATCCAAGTCAATGGGTAAGATTCTTGATACCCGTGACGATCCATTACAGCTTGAGAACTTTTGGCCTTGCCCAAAACCCATGTTCTCTACCCTTACAACAGACAGCCTAATTCCTGTTCCTGACTATGTTCTATACCAAGACCAAGCAAGACAGCTAGACACGCTGGCAGACCGTATAGACGGGTTTATACAAGCACTTAAAGTACGGGGTGTTTACGATGCGGCAGAGCCAAGCCTTGCCCGTTTGTTTACCGAAGGCGAGAACAACGCATTGCTGCCAGTTAAGAACTATGCGGCATTTAGCGAAAAAGGTGGATTACAAGGGGCTATTAACCTTGTAGATATTCGCCCAATTGCTGAAGGCTTAAACATGGCTTATCAGGCTATGGAGCAGGTCAAAGGTCAGATTTACGAGATCATGGGCATTGCTGATATACAGCGTGGTCAGACCGATCCGAATGAAACCCTTGGCGCACAGATTATCAAGTCAAACAATGCTTCAGGGCGTTTAAAGACTATGCAACATGAGGTAGTGAACTTTGCTACCGCCTTATTGCAGATCAAAGCGCAGATTATTTGCCAGCACTTTACCGATGACACTATTGTTAAGATCAGCGGTGCAATGCAATTATCCCCGCAAGATCAAGCACTTATCCCACAAGCATTGCAACTTTTGAAAGACGAACCCGCTAAGAACTTCCGTATTGAAGTCACTAGCGATTCCATGATCTATCAGGATGAGCAACAAGAAAAACAGGATCGTGTAGAGTTCCTAACCGCAGTCAGCCAGTTTATGCAAACAGCCTTGCCAGCAGCGCAAGCCGCACCTGAACTTACCCCATTGCTTATGGAGATGCTCAAGTTTGGCGTAACCGCATTTAAGGCTGGTAAAGGCATGGAAGGTTTGATTGACGAAACAGCAGATAAGTTCCGTCAACAAGCTAAAGACCAAGAAGGACAACCAAAGCCACCATCACCTGAACAACAGAAGATGCAGATGCAAATGCAAATTGAGCAAGCCAAAATACAGGCAGAGCAACAAAAAATGCAGATGCAGCAGCAAATTGAGCAAGCTAAGTTACAAGGTCAAATGGAACTTGAGAAGGCTAAACAAGAGTACCAAGCGCAAGAGAATCAGCTTAAATTCCAGTTGGAAGATCAGCGTAACCGTGAGCAGATGCAGATGGAAATGGACTTGGAGCAGACCAAGATGGATTCCAGCAATAATAAAGAACTCTTGCTTGCTTACCTTAACAATGCTGCCAAGATTGAAACCACTCGCATCACACAAGGTTTAGATACTGGCGAAGCGGCTTATGCTGATAATGTACAGATGGCTAATATTTTGCAAGATCAATTAGGATATTCAGACATGAAAAACCACCCATTACAACCTGCAATTGAGAATATGTACAACAGCAACCAGCAGTTAGCACAAATGCTATCTATGCTGCTGGATAAACTTAACCAACCTAAGACTGTGATTCGTGGCCCTGACGGTAAAATTGCTGGGGTTCAATAATGGCTATAACAGTCAAGCATTTAAAGACTTCAGCAATTCCTGATGCTGGAGATGCAACCTTAGTTCAGCCATCGGATTGGAACGCTGACCATACGCTAACGGGTACTGTCCCTGTAGCTAATGGCGGTACAGGCGCAGCAACCCTAACTGGTTATGTAAAGGGTAACGGCACAGCAAATATGACTGCTGCCACTACTATTCCAAATACGGACATTACTGGCTTGGGATCAATGTCTACCCAAAACAGTAATAACATATCTGTTACTGGTGGCTCAATTAGCGGAACAACGGTATCAGGGTATATACCTACTACAGAAAAAGCAGCCGCACTTGGTGTAGCAACCTTAGATGCTGGCGGCACAGTACCACTTTCACAAATACCTGCAAGCATTCAGGGGGGAGTAAGTTATCAAGGCACATGGAACGCATCGACTAACACGCCTACGCTCACAAATGGAGTTGGTGTTAAAGGCTATTACTATGTTGTTAGCGTGGCTGGCAACACTAATCTTGATGGCATTACTTCGTGGAATGTGGGCGATTGGGCTATTTTTAATGGCACGGTTTGGCAAAAAGTAGATAACACGGATGCCGTAACTTCTGTCAACGGATACACAGGTACAGTCGTTTTAACTACTACGGATGTAGCTGAAGGCACAAATCAATACTTTACAACCGCTAGGGCTAGAACTTCTGTAAGTGCTGGCACAGGTATTAGTTATGACAATACGACAGGCGTAATTACGAACAGCAACCCCAGTTTAGGTGGTGATGTAGTTGGCCCTGCATCTAGCACAGACAATGCAGTAGCCCGTTTTGACACCACTACAGGCAAATTGCTGCAAAACAGCGTAGTAACAGTAGGTGATACAGGGGCTATTGCTGGAGTTTTATCCATAACAGACCCTAATTTTGTAGACTTTAATACTGGTTATACAACCCCAGTTACGCAAGGTCAGCTAGGGTGGGATGGAACATACAATTCATTATCCCTTGGAATGATAGGTGGCAATGTAATTCAGCATATTGGTGAAGATACATATATTTATGTAAAAGCTAGTGCGGCAATTACTAAGGGTCAAGTAGTAATGTTTACTGGCGCAGTCGGTGCTAGTGGTGTAGCAACAGCAGCACCATCAACAGGAGTTACAAACGGGCAAACAATTATTGGCGTTGCCGCAGAAAACATAGCTTTAAACGGTTTTGGTTTAATTCAAACTTTTGGAGAATTGCGAAATATCAATACTTCAGCTTTTGCTGATGGGGACATTCTTTATTACAATTCAGCCGTAACTGGCGGTTTTACAACAACTTACCCTGCTAGTGGGCCAATTGTTATTGTTGCCGCAGTATTAAATGGCGGTAGCGCAGGTGGCGGTGTATTAACAATTAGGGTGTCGGTAACCCAAAGAATTACAGCTTCAACTGGTATTTCTGTATCGCAAACTTCTACTGGAACAAGCGTTACTAATACAGGCGTTACTTCTGCGGTAGCTGGCACAGGAATTAGCGTATCAGGCTCTACTGGTGCGGTAACTGTAACCAATACTGCCCCTGATCAAACGGTTGTTTTGACTGCTGGTACAGGAATTAGCACTAGCGGCACATACCCTAACTTTACTATTACCAATACAAGTCCAAGTTCAGGTGGTACGGTAACTAGCGTTACGGGTACTGCTCCAGTAGTATCGTCAGGCGGCAATACCCCAGCAATTAGTATGGCGGCCGCTAATGGTTCAACAAACGGCTATCTGACTAGCACCGATTGGACAACCTTTAATAACAAGGGTTCGGGAACTGTTACAAGCGTAGGCGGTACGGGTACGGTTTCAGGTATTAGTCTTAGCGGAACGGTTACTTCTTCAGGTAACTTAACGCTTGGCGGTACATTAGACTTATCAAGCCCCCCTGCTATTGGCAATACAGCACCAAATACGGTAGCTGGCACGGTCATTCAGGCTACAAACGGCATAGTTGTAAACAGCAACACGGTAGCAGCAAGTTACACAATACCAAGCGGTTCAAGTGCAATGAGTGCTGGGCCAATGACGGTAGCAAGCGGTCAAGTAGTTACCGTATCTAGTGGGTCACGCTGGGTAATTCTGTGAGTTTTTCAACTGCTTTTCAGGCTAATGCGTTTCAAGTAAATGCGTTCCAAATCTATATACCGCCTACGCCTACAGATACAAAGGCTGGTGGCGATGATGCGACATGGACTGAAGATGATTTAAAACGCTTACGCAAGCTATCGGCAAAGATAGCTGAACGGCAGCGCAAGTTAGAACAGGCCACAAAAGAAGCAAAAGCAGATCGCAAGAAAGCGTTCAAGGAACAGATTGATCCAACGCCTATTGCTAAAGTTAAGCAACCTAAAGTACAATCCAAACAAGAGGTTAAGGCTGATATACCGTTAGCTGAAACAGAAGATTTACAACGGTCTATAAGCTACCTTGAAAGACAACGGGATAACATCCTTGAGGCAGTAGCTTACAGACATCAGCAATATCTCATTCAAGAGCAATTGCGAGTAATGGAAGCCAAACGCTTAGAGGAACTCGATGATGAACAGGCGTTGATGCTTTTATTGTAAGGAGTGGCATGATTACTCAGGCCCAAGTCTTAGAATTGTTTGACTACAAAGATGGTGAACTTTATTGGAAAAAAAACACCGATGGCAAAAGGGTAATAGGCTCTAAAGCTGGTGGTGACTGCTTAAACAGCGGTGGCAGAAAAACTGTTTCTGTTTACGGAAAACGATGCACAGCAAGCAGGGTTATTTTTTTACATCAAAATGGCTATTTACCGTTTATGGTGGATCACATAAATGGCATACAAACAGATAACCGCATAGAGAATTTGCGACCTGCAACTCACCTTGAAAACAACAGAAATGCAAGAATTAGGAAAGACAATTCTTCAGGTTGTAAGAATGTAAGTTGGCGTAAAGACAGAAAAAAATGGTCTGTTGCAATAAAAATTGGCGGCAAACGCAAGAATCTTGGGTGTTTTGTGGATTTGGAACTTGCTGATTTAGTAGCCCATGAAGCTAGGGATTTGTACCACAAAGATTTTGCAAGGCACAAATGAACCCACACGCACAATATAAGTTAGCCTACGACAATTTACACGCTGGCAGATATGCTGCTGGCTTTAGGTTATTTGAGTACCGCTGGCATAAAGACATACTTGCCAATCAAACAATCCCCTATGCAAGACTGCCTGTAGCCCCTAAAACATGGCAGGGCGAATCCCTTTTAGGCAAAACTATCGCAGTACAGATGGAGCAAGGCTTTGGCGATGTATTTCAATATGCACGGTTTTTGCCAGCCTTAAAAGTCATGGGTGCTAAAAAAGTGGTAATTCTATGCGTACCTAATTTATTTGGTGTTTTAGGTCAAATGGAGTGTATTGACCAGCTAACCAACCTGACAGAATCAGGCCCTGCTCATGAATGTGATTACTGGATCGGCTCAATGTCGTTACCGTATTACATTGACTGCGCTATGCCCTATGTAAAAGCCTTATTTCCTATTAGCAATAAGAAAGTAGTAGGCTCAGAAGGCTATTTTGAAGCCGAACCGAGCAATATTCCTAAGAAAATAGGCGTAAATTGGTCTGCCAGCAAGGGAACATTGCATTGGATCAAGTCTATTTCCGCAGAACACATGGAAAAGCTAGTTGGTGACGATGTTTATAGCCTAAATCCTGAAACCAATGCCAACTTTAGACCGTTACCTGACGATGGCTGGAAGAAAGATTGGGCAATTACCGCTAAACACATGAAAGCAATGCGTGGCGTGGTTACGGTAGACACGGGAACAGCGCACTTGGCAGGTGCTTTGGGCGTTAGATGCGTAGTTTTGCTGCCAAAAGAGGAATTTGTATGCTGGAGATGGAAAAATGCCCGTTGGTATGACAGCGTTTGCCTGTTAAGACCTGATGAATACGATCAATTACCTGAAATTTTAAGGAGAATGTAATGTTGTGTCCGAAATGTGGATATTCCGAAGGAAATCATGTTGAAGTTAAGCAAACTGATGAGGAATTCTTTCTAGAATGGTGGACACCTACTTTGGGACTAGAAGAAGCCAAACGGTCATGGCAGGATAAGGTAGCCATGAAGTCTAGGGAAGCCCCAATGGTGATGCCTGACATTGCAGGGCACATTAGCATGGCTGATGGCACATGGGTAGGCAGCCGATCTAGCCACCGTGAGAACCTAAAGCGTAATAACTGCGTGGAAATAGGCGATGCTGTGCCAATGCAGAATAAACTTATTGAAATTAGCCGCAAAGATCAAGAAGCCCGTAAACGGCAGATTGCTGAAATTGCATACTCCAAACTTTCTTACCGATAAGGCAAACCATGTCAGATGACCGCAGAGAATTACTTGAAGCAGCTTTAGAACAAGCCGAAGAAGGCACACTTGAAACCCCTGTAGAAAAGGAGATTGAAGTAAATGACGATCCAATCCAAACCGAAAACGCCAGCGAAGAAACCAGCGTTGAAGAAAGCGACAACCGTGATGAAAAGGGTCGTTTCAAAGCCCAAGAAGCCAGTTCCGACCAAGATTCCGCTGAAGAACCTGACATGGTGGGAGAAACTAATGATGTTCCTGACGAGGAAATAAAACGCCCTACTACTTGGAAAAAAGAGTATGTCGATGTTTGGAACAAGATGCAGGAAGGCAAGCCGCTAGATAAAGCTGAGTTTGCTAAGTTTGCTGAATATGCCAACCAGCGTGAATCCGAGTACAAAAAGGGCGTTTCTGCCTATAAAGCCGAAGCCGACAACGCACGGCAGCTTACAGAAGCAATTGGTCAATTTGCACCTGAATTACAGGCACAAAACATTCACCCCGTAGCTTGGATTAATAATCTAGGTCGGGCGCACATGATTTTGACTAAAGCACCCTACCAAGAGAAGGTGCAGATGTTCCATAGACTTGCAGCAGATTATGGAATACAATTAAATTCAGATAGCTTACAAATGCCTGAACAGGCGTATGTAGACCCGTATCAACAACAGTTAATGCAACAACTTCAAGCTACACAGCAACAAGTTCAGCAACTGTCAGCGATTCGGGAGCAAGAAGAAAATGCTCGGTTGACCCAAGAAATCAATCGGGTAAGTAGTGACAGAGAGCGGTTTCCGCACTTTGAGATGGTACGGGAAGATATGGCTCAATTACTTGAGCGAGGTTTAGCCCCAAACCTAGAAACGGCTTATGCCAAAGCGGTGCGTATGAATGACGAAGCGTACAAACTGGAGCAGGAAAAACTCCTGAAATCAGTTAATACCCAAGCGTCTAAGGCACAGCAAGTAGCAAAAGCTAAAGCAACTGCTGTTAGTCCACGATCCGTTACTCCTAGCGGTCAAGTGTCTAAGACAGATGCAAAGGATAGACGATCCTTGCTGATGGCTAATTTAGCCGATGCAGAGGGTGGTCGGGTTTAACTTAATCAATTAAAGGAAATATCATGGCATTCGCAAATAGCGCAATCACCGATATTATCGCTACCACCATTCAAAGTCGTAGCGGAGTATTGGCAGACAACTTAACACAAAACAACGCAATTCTTCAGCGTCTTAACTCCAAAGGGAATGTACGGCCTTTTTCAGGCGGTAATGTCATTCTCGAGGAAATTATGTACAACGATACCGCATCAAATAATGCTAATAGCTATAGTGGCTACGAAGTATTAAACATCACCCCTGATAGCCCAATCTCGGCTGCTCAGTTCTCTATCACTCAGTATGCTGACTCAGTAACTATGAGTGGTCTTGAAATGCTCCAAAACAGCAGCAAAGAAGCAATCATCGACCTTTTAGATGGTCGTATGCAAGTTTCTGAAGCTCGTCTGCTCAACCGCATTTCGGGTGACTTGTATGGTGACGGTACTGGTAACGGTGGTAAGAACATCACAGGTTTAGCCGCTGCTGTTTCTACTTCCCCATCCACAGGCACATACGGAGGCATAAATCGAGCCAACTGGGAGTTCTGGAGAAACCAAGCCACCACGGGGGCTGATTCCGCTGCTTTGATCCAAGCTGCTATGACTACTGCTGCTATCAAATCTGTTCGTGGTAATGATAAGGTAGACCTTATTATTGCTGGTAACACTTTGTATCAGCGTTATGTAGCTTCTTTGCAAGCGATTCAGCGTATTGCTGGTGTAGACGAAGGTGCAGCAGGTTTCGCATCCCTCAAGTTCTACGGTGGCGGTATGTCTGCTGATGTGGTATTAGGTGGTGGTATTGGCGCACAAGAGAACGCATTGTATATGTACCTCTTGAACACCGATTACATCTTCTTCCGCCCACACAAAGAGCGTAATTTCGTTCCTATCGGTGGCGAGCGTCAGTCGATCAACCAAGATGCAATCGTGAAGCTGTATGGCTGGGCTGGTAACTTAACCTGCTCTAACGCTTCATTGCAAGGTATCTTGACTGGTGCTTAATCAACTGACTAATTAAAGGAAAATATCATGTCATATAACATTACCCCAACCGCTGGTATTAACTTGGATTATGCTGTTGAAACTAATCCAAATTCTGCTGGCGTAGCTATTCCAACGAATGGCCCACTTGGTTCACAAGTGTTTGGTTCAGATGGTTTGCGTTATGTACTAGCAGTTACCAATGCAGCTATCACAGCTTCTACGGCAACTTGCTCCATCAATGCTTCAACATTTGTAGCTTCTCCTTCTGCTGGTACTTATTTAAGCCCAGCAATTGCGTTAGCTTCAGGTGATTATGCTTGGTTCAGCAAAGCTAGTGTTTAATAGCATTTTGTAGTAAAAACAGGGGGTTACCTTAATCGGTAGCCCCTTTTACCTTTAACTTTACCTAACTACTTAGGAGATTTAAAAATGGCTTTACCTTCAGACACACAAGGAGCAGATTCACGCTTACAAGTACGCTTTTACAAGAAATCCGTACAACAAGAGCAGGAATCTATAGACGCTGGCAGACCAATTTACAAAGACTTTGATTTTGTACACATCTGCGTTGCTGGGGATACCCTAACTGAAATCGACACTTATGCGCTTCAAAACCATAAGCAGCGTTTCCCTATTCAATGGGCTAATTACATGAATAGACAAGGAGCGCATGACGAGGAAGTGGTTGGAACGCCTTTATCGGAATGGCCTTTAGTATCAAAAAGCCAAGCCGAAGAATTAAGGGCAATTAAGTTCCAAACGGTAGAATCTATTGCAAATGCTTCAGATCAGCAGTTACAGCGCATGGGAATGATGGCAGGAATGTCACCTTATGCGTTTCGTGACAAGGCAAAGGCATTTTTAAATCTAGCAACAACAGCGGCAGAAACTGATAAGCGTGAGAGTGAAATTAACGCTTTGAAAGAAGAACTTGCCAAAAAGGAACTAGAAACTGCTAAAATAAAGGCAGAAACAGATGCGAAGTTAGCCCTAATGCAAGAGCAAATGGCTACTATACTTGCTGCTGTTGGTGAAAAGAAACCCCGTAAACAGAAAACGGTAGCCACAGAGGAAGCCTAATATGTCATCAACAATGCTCCAATTAGTACAGCAAGTCACCGCTGAACTTAACTTAGCCGTACCTACTTATGTGCAAGGCAACACAAACCAAGATGTGCAACAAGTCTTGGCTTTGATGAACCGTGCAGGGTACGACCTTGTTAAAGAACACAATTGGCAAGCATTGGAGTTGGAATATCGGTTTTACACCACAGCAATAACCACGACTTGTGACACTATTGCCAATACTTACAATCTGTTAAATGTTGGCAATGTCACAGGTTTGGATAACACTTATTCAATCGTTGGCACAGCTATTCCCCAAGATACCTATGTGGAATCTGTTGCAGGGTCAACGGTAACTGCTAGTCAGTTAGCATCTTCTACAAGCGTTGGCGGTACAGTTACCTTTAGTAAGACTATTTACCCATTGCCGCCTGATTACGAAACAATCACAGACAATACCCATTGGGACAAAACTAAACATTGGCAAATGCTTGGGCCAGTTGACGCACAGCAATGGCAATGGCTTAAATCAGGCTATATTTCAACAGGGCCTCGTGTCCGTTGGCGTATTCTTGGCAATCAATTTGAAATATGGCCGCCCTACAATACCCTAGAATACTTAGGTTTTGAATACCGTTCTAAGGGATGGGCGAGAAGTGCTACCAATGCTGTAAAAAACAGTTTTACCGCAGATACAGACACAACCGTACTTGATGATTCAATCATTGTATTGTTGACAAAATTAAAATATTTCCAAGTTAAATCGTTTGACACTACTGCATTGCAGCAAGATTATCAGCGTTATTTAAGCGTTGCCAAAGCCAACGATAAAGGCTCTGCTACCCTTTCTTTTGCACCGCAACCAAGTGCTGTGCTTATTGGCTGGGCTAATATCCCTGATACTGGCTACGGCAGTTAATTATGGCAGTCGCTAAAGGTCGCACAGCCGTAACTACTAGCTTACCTGCCCCTATTGGGGGGTGGAATGCTAGGGATTCTTTGGCTGAAATGAACCCACTTGATGCGGTTCAGATGGTCAACTTCTTTCCTACGCCTACCGATGTAACGCTAAGAAAAGGCTATACCAAGACTTCAACTGGCATTTCAGGTGCAGTTCTAGCCTTGATGAATTACAGCAGCCCATCCGTAAATAAGATGTTTGCCTCAAATGCCACCATTATTTACGATGCAAGCACTTCTACGGCTACCGCAAGTCTTACTGGCAACACGGATGGCAAGTGGATTCACACCATGCTTACAACGGCTGGTGGCTCGTTTATGCCAGCCGTAAACGGTGTAGACCCTATGGTCGTATATGACGGTACGCTATGGTCAAGATCAGCCACCACAAGCACAGCACAGACAATTAGTACCATTACAAGGGGTGGCACGGGAAACCTGACAGCGACCCTTACAACGGCTGTAGCGCATGGTTTAGTAACTGGTAATACGGTTACGGTAGCTGGCGCAGTACCAGCCGAATTTAATGGAACTTATAGAATTACCGTTACAAACGCAACGACTTTTACCTACACAATGACAACCGCACCTAGCGGAAATGCGTCTACCGTAGGCACTTATACCGTTAAATACTTTGTAACAGGGCTAAATTCCAACCAGTTTGCAAACATTAATTTGTTCAAAGAACGCCTGTATTTTGTGCAAAAAGACAGTCTTAGTTTTTGGTATTTACCCGTAGATTCAATCAATGGCGCAGTAACCGAGTTCCCTCTTGGCGGTATCTTTAAAAAGGGCGGCTACCTGCAAGCAATGGGAACATGGACTATTGATGCTGGTTACGGGGTAGATGATCTAGCCGCTTTTGTTACTTCTAACGGTGAAGTCGCTATTTACAAGGGATCAGACCCTTCCGACCCTAATGATTGGGCGTTAATCGGTATTTGGAACATCGGACAGACTTTTGCCCGTAAATGTTTATTTAAATACGGTGGCGATCTGCTACTTTTGACGGAAGATGGTCTTGTACCCTTATCCGCAGGTCTGCAATCTACCCGTTTAGACCCCCGTGTCAACATTACAGACAAGATTTTCTTTGCTATTAGCCAAGCTGCCGATTTATATGCCAATAATTTTGGCTGGCAAATCAATTACTTTGCCAAAGTTAATATGCTGATCGTTAATATCCCTGTAACAGGGGGTTCAGAGCAGTATGTAATGCACAACATTACAAAGTCTTGGGCAAGATTCACTAATATCAACGCAAATTGCTGGGAATTAAGTGGTGATGATATGTATTTTGGTGGAACAGGCTTTGTAGGTAAGTTTTATGACACTTTTGCCGATTCAGGAACAAATATTACAGCTTTCGTTCAGCAAGCGTATTCCTATTTTGACAGTCGTGGACAGCAAAAACGCTTTACCTTGGTTCGCCCAATCCTTCAGACCGATAACGGCTTACCTACCGTGCTTTGCGGTATAAGTACCGACTTTGATACCGTAAATTTAACCAATCAAATATCGTTTAACCCGTCAATCTTGAATACAGGTGAATGGGATTTAGACACATGGGATAACGCCAATTGGGGCGGTGGTTTGGTAACAACTAAGGTATGGCAGGGCGTGACTGGATTAGGCTATGCTGGCTCAGTTAGTATGAATGTGGTATCTCAGCGCATTGAGTTTCATTGGGCTAGTACCGATTTTGTAATGGAGCGTGGGGGAATCCTGTAATTGCGATCAGTTACTACTGAAAATCAACAGTACATGGGCGATTGGCTGGTACGCATTTTGAACCATCCATTACCCGAAACTACGCAATGTATAGGACAACTTAAAGACGGTAATTTAGTAGCAGTAGCAGGATATACCAATTTTATGCCAAAAGCCTGTGAAATACACATTGGCAGCGTTGGCGAAAATTGGGCAAGTCGGGATTTTTTGTGGGCAGTATTCGATTACCCCTTTAATAAATTAGGTGTTAGCGTTATACTAGGGCAAATTTGTGGCGATAATGAAGATGCCTTAAAATTAAACCGACACCTTGGTTTTAAAGTGGTAGCTGAAATACCTGATGCCCATATGGATGGGGATTTAGTAATTATGGCTATGAAAAAAGAGGAGTGTCGGTTTCTTAACATCCGATGCCCTCTAAACAAGGGAGAATGACATGGGTGGTGGTGGATTTTTAGGATTAGGGCCTGCGCCAAGCGCACCTGCTGCGCCTGACTATGCAGGAGCGGCTAGGGAAACTGCAGCAGGTAATGTGGATGCTGCCCGTGTAGCTACTGCTGCAAACCGTGTAAATCAAGTTACGCCATACGGTAGCCTTACTTATTCACAGTCAGGTACAGACCCTTACGGCAATCCTACCTATACTGCTACACAAGCATTAAGCCCCGATCAACAAAGATTATTAGAAACTCAAAATCGAATTAGTGGCAGTCTAGGCGATGTAGCTACTAAAGGCGTAAGTTATGTTGAGAATATGCTCAACACCCCGTTTAATACGGCAGCATTACCTACTACTGGTTTTAACCCTAGCCAGTCGTATCAAGATGCGTATATGCAGCGTTTACAGCCGCAAATTACGCAAAACCGTGAAGCATTGCAACAGCAATTAGCCAACAAAGGCATTGACATTGGCTCTGTAGCGTATGACCGTGCAATGCAGACACAAGCACAGCGTGAGAACGATTTACTAGCTGCCGCTACTACACAAGGCTTTGGCGTTGGTCAGCAAGCCCGTCAACAAGCCTTGCAAGAACAAGCCTATCTGCGTAACGAACCACTTAACACCCTTTCTGCGGTGCGTACTGGTTCACAGGTAACAGGCCCACAATTTGTTAATTCGTTTAATCAAGCGACAACGGCTGGCCCTGATTTGTTAGGTGCTGCTGGTATGCAATATAACGCCCAAATGGGTGACTTTAATGCCAAACAAGCTGCACAAGCCAACCTTAATCAAGGCATATTTAGCCTTGGCGGTGCAGCTTTAATGTCTGACATTCGCACTAAAGAAAACATTAAACACATTGCTTGGTTACCTAATGGTTTACCCGTATATACATATGAATACAAAGATGAATTTAAGGATCACCCATTAGCAGGTCACGGAACGCACATAGGCGTGATGGCACAAGAAGTAGAAGTTATGTACCCTAATGCTGTAATAACCCTTGATAACGGCTATAAAGCCGTAGATTACGGACAATTATGAACTCATACATTATGCCAATGCAGCAACCCCAAGACCTTGGCGGTTTAAGCCCATATTTTCAAAATATTGCACAGCAACAAGCCATGCAACAACAAGCTATGCAACAAGGTTTAAACCTAACCAATCAAGCAGGAATGACGGTTGATGGCAAGCAAGCTGGTGCTGGATATAACCAAATTGCTATGGCTAATGCGTTGCGTAAAAAAGACCGACCTGCGACTGTAACGGATTACAGCCAACCTATGCCTGATGCTCCTGCATATACCGATCCAGCATACCAATACGCAGGATATTAATATGGCTACATTACCAGCAATCAATCTTGGCGGTAGCAATTTACCACCCGAAATCTTAGGGCAGCAACAGCAATTAAACCGCCAGCAACAAATGGCGCAATTGCTTATGCAACAAGGTCAGCAAATGCCGTCAGGTCAGATGGTTAGTGGGCGTTATGTTGCGCCTAGCTTCTTTCAATATGCTGCGCCTTTATTTCAAACATATACAGCTAAAAGCCTTGCAGAAAAAGGCGATAAACAAGCACTAGAGTTAGCCGCTGCATTGCGTAAGCGTTACGGTGATGAATTAACCGAATACCAAAACTTAGTCAATCCAAGACAAACGGAAATGGCAGGGCCTACCCCTACAGGCGCACCATTAATGTCAAATGCGCCTGATCGTCAAGCTGCTAACTTGTTTGCTGCAAACGCATATAACCCTGCATTGCAAGCTGTTGGCATGAAAAATTTAACGCAAGGGCCTAAATGGGAAAAAGCCAGCTTTACTGATGAGAAAACAGGCAAAACCCGTGAAGGTGTTATTGATGTTAATTCACCTGACCCAATTAGCACTTTCCAAGTTGGTGGTGTTAAGCCTGAAATGTCTGCTTATGAGCGAGCAAGTCTAAACTTAAAAGCTGGCGATCAAGCTATTTCAAGAGCAAACCTTTACTACAACACAGGTATGGGTGCTGGTGGCGGTGGAGTACCTACTGGCGCACCAATGGGCAATGCCCCTGCTGGCGCACCAATGAACGCTCCTACTGGAGTGCCAATGGCAGCACCTACAGGTAATGTTTCTGCTGCTGGCGGTATGCCAATGGGTAACGCACCTGCTATGCCAATGGCCAATGCTCCACAGCCACCAAAAAACAGCTTTACTCCTGCCGTACAGCCGCAATATCAATACAATCCGACTATATCGCCAAAAGCCAACCAAGAAGCAGCAGCTAAATTTAGCGATGAATTAGCTAAAAATCAACGAAACGCTAAAGATAGTTTTGATTTAATGAAATCAGCTTCAACCTTGTTGAGTTCAGAAGCACCAAGTTCAGGCAGATTGTCTAATATTGTGACTGGCACTAGAGAATTTTTTGGTGGCGGTGGCGAAGCATCTAAAGCTGATGCAAGATTAACTCTGTTGTCAGGTGCTTTGACAATGAAGCAGCCAAGGTTTGAAGGCCCACAAGGTGTAATGGATGTTATTTTGTACCAAAAACTTGCTGGTGATTTAGGCAATCCAAACATTCCAATTGCTTCACGCTTGGGAACTATTGAGGAAATGATTGATTTGCAGAAAAAATATTACCCTGAAGGTAATTGGGATAGCATTAGTACAAAAACCAAAAGTGACGTTAAAACTGAAGCTGCTAGATCGGCTGGCAAAGTATCTGTTGGCGCACCGCAATATGCTAGAAATCCAGCAACTGGTGAACGCATAGTGTCTACAGATGGCGGTATTAATTGGAAACCAGCGAGGAATAAGTAATGGCACTTCCAAAAGGATTCGTACTAGAGCAAACAAGCGGTTTACCCGCTGGATTTGTTATGGATCAAGGAAACATCATTACCAGCGATGTTCCTACCGTAGTAGGCTCAGTTCCAAATCCACCTGTAGTACAAGGGCCGCCCGTTACCATGATGGATCGGGTAAAAGCGTTGTATGAAGTTCCAGCAGCCATTGTTTCAGGCGCAGCAGCACCATTTTTAGGAATGGGTGCAGGTGCTATAGAAAACATCAAACAAGGCACAAGCAAGCGTCTTGATAGCCCTGAGTTTGGGCAGCGTTTTCAATATCAGCCTACTAGCCCTGTAAGCCAAGACATACTGCAAGGCATTGGTAATGTGCTTGAAGCCAGCAAGTTGCCCCCTGTCATTCCTAGCGTTGGTATGCTTCCTAGTTATGCTAGAGCAGCGGGTGGTACACCTACACAGGTAAGACAAGCTGCACAAACGGTACAGGAAACAGGCCCAAGAATTGCACAAGCCCTTAGACAAGTTGCACCACCCCCTGCCCCTGCTTCTACTATGTCAGGCGTAGGCGCAGCAGAAGTTCCGTTAGCCGCACAAAGAGTGGAAATGGCTAGACAGTTGCGTGTTCCTATTGATTTAAGCAAAGGTCAAGCTACTAGAAGCCTAGCAGATCAGCAGTTTGAAGCTGAAACAATGAAAACCTATCCTGAAAGCGTAGGCAGACCATTGATTGCAGCCCAAGAATTAAGAAATACTAAAATTGGTCAAAACTTAGATGCTTATGTAGATGCTACAGGTGCTAGAGTAGCCAATGAGTTCTATATGCGACCAACTGGCGAAGCCGTTGATACTGCATTAAGAGAAACCGCAAATAAAGCTAAAACTGATTACAAAAGTGCTTACACAACTGCTAGAGCATCTGAAGAAGGTCAGCAAAAAGTTAATGTGCAAGGAATTATTGACCAACTTGACAATATGGAAGCAGAAGCCGTTAATGCTCCAGTTATCAATAGCGCAAAAATTAAGTTAGGCCAATTAGCCAAAGATGGCGAAATGACACTTAACGAGATAGAAGAAGTGCGCAAGATGGTTAATAGACTATCAGGCGATAGCCCTAGCAATATGGCGTTTGGTGGCGATATTAAGAAAATGATTGATGTAGTTACAGAAAACGCTGGCGGTGATCTGTTTAAAGAAGCAAGGCGGTTAAGAACTAAGTTTGCTAATCAGTTTGAAAACATTGGGTTAATTAATGATTTATTGAGCAAAAAGCCAAATTCTAATGATAGAGTTGTTGCTTTAGAAAAAGTATTTGACCATTCAGTAATGCAATCTGACTTAGATAGCTTGATGGCGTTAGGCAGAACTCTGAAAAAGACACCTAATGGACAACAGGCTTTCAGAGAATTGCAAGGTCAAACCATTGAAAGCATTAGAAATGCTATTACCAAAAACATTGAAACAGATTCTTTAGGTCAGCGCAATTTCAATCCTAAACAATTTGACACAATCGTTAAAAATTTGGATAAATCAGGAAAATTAGACTATATGTTTGGCAAGTCAGGCGCACAAGAAATTAGAAACCTGAGAGATACTGCAATAACGATTAATTCCCCAGTTAAAGGCATTAATCAGTCTAATACTGCTAGTGCAATGGACAAAGTGTTAAACAAGCTAATAAACAGAATTCCGTTAGTTGGCCCAATGGTTGAAGTAGGATCAGAAGCCTTAGAAAAGCAAAAGCTAACCAAACAAGTGCAAGAATCATTAAACTATACGCCTGAAAAAATAGCAGATGAGTTAAGAAAAGGGAAAAAATAATGTCAAGAAACGGATCAGGGGTTTACTCCCTTCCTGCTGGAAACCCCGTAGTAACTCAAACTACGATTAGTTCATCATGGGCAAATAACACCATGAATGACCTAGCTGCTGCTATGACTGATTCGGTGGCGGCAGACGGTCAAACCCCAATGACGGGTAATTTAGACCTAAATACCCATAAAGTTGTTAATTTAGTGGCAGGTACGGTAGCTGGTGATGCTATTGAATACACCCAATTTACTGCTGCTTTTGTAAACCCTGTATTTGGCGGCACAGGCTTTATGCTGATTCCAAAAGGAACTACAGCACAACGCCCTGTAAGCCCTGTAAACGGTGAAATCCGCTATAACACCGATACAGCGCAGTTTGAAGGCTACCAAGGCGGTGCATGGGGTCAATTAGGCGGTGGTGCTACAGGTGGTGGCCCTGATGAAGTATTTGTAGAAAACGGTGTAACGGTAACAACAAATTACACGCTTTCTACTGGAAAAAATGCTGAATCTGTTGGCCCAATTACAGTAAACTCAGGGATAACAGTAACAATTCCTTCAACTCAAAGGTGGGTTATATTATGAGCCTAGTCTTACAATCCAGCGGTGGTGGTCAAATCACCATCCAAGAGCCAACAACGGCTAGTAACTTTACGGCTACCATGCCAGCCGCTACAGGCGAAGTAATGGTTAGCGGTAATATGCCAGCGTTTAGTGCTTATCAATCTATTGCACAAACTGCAATTGCAAATGCTACTTTTACAAAAGTGCAATTTCAAACTGAAGATTACGATACTAATTCAAATTTTGATAGCACCACAAACTATCGTTTTACTCCTACGGTAGCTGGATATTACCAATTTAATTCGGGAGTTAATGCTTCCCCTGCCATTGCGGCTGGTGGTCAACTTATATCTATTTATAAAAATGGCGCAGAATTTAAAAGAGGACAACTTGTTTCAGTTGTAACTGGAATAGGGGCTGGTTCAACAGTTGCTTCACAAATGTATATGAATGGTTCTACTGATTATGTTGAAATTTATATTTTTCAAAATTGTGGCTCAACATCAACAATAAGTACAGGAACTTTTTATACATATTTTAATGGTTCAATGGTAAGGAGCGCATAATGTACGACAAAATCATGGCTCTATATCCTAGCCTTACAACTCAGGATTTTTTAACTGTAATCACACTACAAAACGATTCAGACGGCAAAGGCGATTACATAAAAGCGTGGAATCATCCTACACTAGCTAAACCAACTGACGAGGAATTAGCATGAGCCAGTTACAAGTAAACCGAATAAACGATGCAAGCGGTGGAGTTCTAGCACCCATTAGTTCAGTCATGCGGAATCGCATCATAAACGGTGCAATGGTTATTGACCAAAGAAATGCTGGGGCTAGTTATTCACAAATAAATGGTGCGTATAGTTTAGACAGGTGGGCTGGAAATTCTTTTGACGGAACTGTAACTACTGGAAAGTTTACTGTTCAGCAAAATGCTGGTTCGGTAACTACACCATCAGGATTTAATAATTATTTAGGTGTTACATCAAGTGCCGCAACTTCTATAAGTTCTTCTGCAATTTATACAGTTTTTCAATGGATTGAAGGCTACAATGCCGCAGATTTAGATTGGGGAACTGCTAATGCAAAAACAGTTACTTTATCTTTTTGGGTTCGTAGTTCGCTAACAGGCACTTTTGGTGGTGCATTACAAAATTCTGCAACTGATAGGTCTTATCCATTTAGCTACACAATTTCTTCAGCGAATACTTGGGAACAAAAAACAATTACTGTTGCTGGCGATACAAGCGGAACTTGGTTAAAAACTAATGGTGCTTCTATTGCAGTAAGGTTTGGTCTTGGTGTTGGCTCTACTTATAGTGGTACTGCTGGTTCATGGGCTGGTGCTAACTAC
>Ga0315899_10001266_pt1 | contig 29056 bp, 24 predicted proteins | sample LakEriMetagenome_2_FD_203518 | JGI IMG/M metagenome (GOLD analysis project Ga0315899, IMG submission 203518) | Freshwater fungal communities from buoy surface, Lake Erie, Ohio, United States - Buoy 4 MA112 | ecosystem: Environmental > Aquatic > Freshwater > Lake | place: USA: Lake Erie, Ohio... | reverse complement strand
GAAGATGGTTATCACGGTGCCTACATTCCAGAACTTGCTAAGCAAGTGGTTTCGCAAAATCCAGGAATTACAGAATTACCAGAACCGCAGCGCAGCGAAGCGTTTCGCGATGCTGCCTATGCATTACAACTTGCGGATCAAAAGCGAGTTCTAGATAACTTCAATACTCATTTTGATGTTTGGACTTCTGAAAAATCACTCCACACCTCAGGAGCAGTTAATCGAGGGTTTGAAAAGTTAAAGTCTCAGGGCCACATGTTTGTCGAAGAAGGCGCAACCTGGCTTCGAACCAGTGATTTCGATGATGACAAAGATCGTGTGCTGATCAAGGCTGATGGCGCATTAACTTACTTCGCATCCGATACTGCTTACTACGTAGATAAGCGCAATCGAGGTTACGACCTATGTATCTATTTATTGGGTGCTGACCACCACGGATACGTGAACCGACTTCGCGCCGTTGCAGCTTGTGCTGGAGATAATCCAGATGAAAACATTCAGCTCCTGATTGGGCAAATGGTAAAGATGCTCAAGAATGGCGAAGAAGTTCGCTTATCAAAACGCGCTGGCAACATCATCACACTTGAAGATCTTGTTGATGAAGTAGGTGTTGATGCAGCGCGCTACTCATTGATCCGCTACCCAGTCGAGTCACCACTAGTTCTTGATCTTGATCTATTGGTATCCAGTACAAACGACAATCCGGTTTATTACGTGCAATACGCACACGCCCGAATTGCATCGGTTGTTAGAAATGCTGCTGAACTTGGATTGATCCCGGCGAATACTGCAGATTGGGATCCAGCAACTTTTGATCCATCGCAACTAACCGACGATCGGGAAGGCGCCCTTCTTGGATTATTAGCTGATTACCCACGCGTGGTCGCATCAGCTGCTGAACTTCGGGAACCACATCGAATCGCTCGCTATATAGAGGAAGTAGCAACCAGCTACCACTCGTTCTATGCTGCTTGCCGAGTTCTGCCACAAGGGGACGAGCCAGTTACTGAGCTAAACATTGCAAGGCTTTGGCTATGCGCTGCAACGCGTCAGGTGATTTTCAACGGTCTTGAATTGCTGGGTGTTAGCGCACCCGACAGGATGTAACCATGGCTTCGGATTTAAACCCATTGATATGGCCTGCTTCTGCGACCCGAAATAGCCAGGGAGAAATCTCAATCGGTGATGTGACGGTTACAGACCTTGCAAAAAAATATGGAACTCCGCTTTATGTTTTTGACGAAGCAGATGTTCGTAAACGTGCCCGAGACTATGTGGCTGCATTCACTGTTTCAGATATCGAAACCAGCGTTCACTATGCCGGCAAGGCTTTCATAACAACAAAAGTTGCCCAGTGGGTAAATCAAGAAGGCCTTGGAATTGATGTCGCAAGTGCTGGTGAATTAGAAGTTGCACTTCGTGCTGGGATTGATCCAACACAAATCGTTATGCATGGCAACAACAAGAGCGTTCAGGACTTAGAGCGAGCCGTTGAAGTTGGCGTTGGCCGAGTAGTCATTGACAGCTTGATTGAAATTGAACGCTTAAACGCAGTTGCCGCCTCGGCTGGAATCGTCCAGCAGGTTTTACTACGCCTAACTGTTGGTGTTGAGGCCCATACTCACGAAGCGATCTCAACAGCTCATGAAGATCAAAAGTTTGGACTCTCAACTGCCTCCGGAATGGCAATGGCTGCAGTAGACAACGTTTTGGAATGTGATGCGCTGTCACTAGCCGGACTTCACTCGCACATTGGATCTCAAATTTTCGACGCCACAGGTTTTGAATTAGCCACTCACAGAGTTGTTGACTTCGCTGTGCAAATCAAAGAGCGCCATGGCATCTCAGTTAGCGAACTAGATGTTGGTGGCGGCATGGGCATTGCATATGTAGATGGTGATGACCCGCTTAATGTCACTGCAATGGCTAAATCAATTTTGGACATCGTTCGCACGGAATGTGCTCGAGTAAAGATTTCAGTTCCAAAAATCAGCGTTGAACCAGGCCGCGCAATTATTGGCAATCCTGGCATCACGCTTTATGAAGTCGGAACCGTAAAACCAGTTGAATTAGATAGTGGAATAACCCGCAACTACATTTCTGTAGATGGTGGCATGAGTGACAACATTCGAACTGCTCTTTATGACGCTGAGTACACCGCTGTGATCGCAAATCGTGATTCTGATGCCAAAAAGGTTTTATCTCGTGTTGTTGGCAAGCATTGCGAAAGCGGTGACATCGTTGTCCGCGACATTGAATTACCAGCTGACACTCGACCAGGGGACTTGATTGCCGTTGCAGCTACAGGGGCTTATTGCCGATCAATGGCAAGCAATTACAACCACATCCCACGCCCAGCAGCCGTAAGTGTTGCTGCTGGTAAATCCCAAGTGCTTTTGCGCAGAGAAACAATCGAAGATTTATTGATCTTCGATGCTGGAGTTAACTAGCCTTCTCTTTTTCAATTGATCTAACTAGTAGTCGATTGAATTCGAAAATTGCAGTTGCAATCATTAATGCCGAAGCTATGAACAGCAAGCTACGCAACGCAACTTGAGTATTCATTACTATGAACGCACCTAGCGCTACGAAAATGATGGCCCGAGCAAATGAAATCCAAACATTTGCTGGTCGAGCCCAAATCCACTTCCAAGTTTTCGCAACTTCACTCGGCACATCAACATCAGGCAAAACTCCACCTAGCAAGGTGTAAGCCATTCCACCTGCCACGATCAAGATCGCAGCTGGGATCCAGAAAGCAGCATCAAATTGATTCCATGAAGCAATTAGGTAGATTCCGATATCAGGATCGCGACCGAAGATGTTCGTTGCAATCCAAATCGCACCACTTATTCCGGCAAGGATGCCACCTGAAATCATTACTGACTTAGCAACTCGCTGCGCACCTTGACGACGAAATGGTGCAAGCAAGATAACTGCAACGAACATAACTGCGGCAGCAATCGGCAAAGCCATAGATAGCGTGTCAGAAATCTTTAATACCTTTTGCAGCGTATTGATAGTTGCCAAAATGCTTCCAGCTGGTGGTTCAAGACTTAGCGCAGCAATCGGTTCAATCCCAAGCTGAGGCGCAAACATGTTTACTTTTTCAATTGCAACGTTTGCAGTCTCAGTAAATTCAAGTTTTAGTGCTTGACCCTTTACAAATGCATCACGCAATTGAACGGCAGCGCCACGAATTGGTTCAGAAAGGGCATCGCTGGAAAGAATCTTGGCAGCAGCATTCTCTATGACCGGGCGAAACGGGGCGGCATTTGGCGCCTTCTCGATTAACACATCGGTCAACTGGACACTCATTTTGGCGACTACGGCCGGGTCCTGTCGAATGCTCTCAATATGGTCAGCCAACTTCGGGCCATTGAGCAGATTATTGTTTACGATTCCAGCAAAAGCTCCGAGAGTTAGGGCAAAAGTGCCCAGAACTATTAGGACTTTGGACAGCACTCGTAAAGACTTTGTATTTCTCATTTATTACCCCGTTTTTCGAATTCTTGACTAAACCCTATTCGATTATGCGCCCTTAACTGCTTCTTTTGGCTTGTTTCAAGGGTTTCTGCCAGACTTAGAGCACGCAGGAGTACGGGATTTTCTTGGTTTCTGCACAGTATTAATAACAGCAATTGATACCAGAAGTAAATAAGGAGAAAATCATGAGTTCCCCGCTAACTGTTGCATTACTTGGTGGCGGAACTGTGGGCGCATCGGTTGCCCAACTTATCTCCGAAAGCGCTGACGATTTAACGGCCCGAATTGGTCGGGAACTCAAATTAACTGGAATCGCAGTTCGTGATGCCTCGAAACCACGCCCAGGTGTTGATTCCAAACTTCTCACCGAAGATGCTGCAGGTCTTGCGGCATCCGGCGCAGACATTGTGATCGAAGTTATTGGTGGAATTGAACCTGCCAAAACATTAATTGAGTCTGCAATCGCAAATGGTTCTTCCATTGTTACTGCAAACAAAGCTTTACTTGCCGCTCACGGTGCTCACCTTCATAAATTGGCAGAAGAAGCTGGCGTTGATCTTTACTATGAAGCAGCTGTAGCTGGCGCGATTCCATTGCTTCGCCCATTGCGCGAATCTTTAGCAGGGGACAAAGTTACAAAGATTCTTGGAATCGTTAATGGCACCACAAACTTCATTTTGTCAAAAATGTATAACGATGGCGCAGACTATTCAGTTGTATTAAAAGAAGCTCAAGACTTGGGTTACGCCGAAGCCGATCCAACTGCAGATGTTGAAGGTTTCGATAGCGCGGCTAAAGCTGCAATTCTTGCTGGCTTAGCATTCCACACCAATGTAACTTCGGATGATGTCTACCGCGAAGGCATGACAAAAGTTACTGCCGATGACATCGCAGCAGCTAAGTCACTTGGCTATGTAATTAAGTTGCTTGCTATCGCAGAACTAACTGACGATGACAAGGGTGTAATCGTTCGCGTTCATCCAGCAATGATTCCGGTAACGCATCCATTGGCAAGTGTTCGCGATGCATTCAATGCCGTATTCGTGGAAGCTGATGCTGCCGGTCAAGTTATGTTCTACGGTCGTGGCGCCGGTGGCGCACCAACAGCAAGCTCAGTCGTCGGTGACGTTGTGGCCGCTGCTCGCCACCGAATCACGGGTTCCGTTGGTCCGGCGCAAAGTATTTACGCAGACCTTGAAGTGCGTTCAATTGGCGAGGCCAAGACTTCCTACTATTTGAATCTCAAAGTTTCGGATGAATCAGGCGTGCTGGCTGCAATTTCGAATGAATTCGCCAAGCATGATGTTTCAATCCAGGCAGTTCGCCAAGACGGTGAAGGCGATGCCGCGAGTTTGATTATCAGAACTCACGAAGCACCAGAGAGTCGCTTGCGGGCAACTGTTGAAGCCTTAGAAAGTATGACTGCAGTTCGCGAAGTTCTAGGTGTTATGCGTGTTGAAGGTGCGGGCGCGTAGTCATGGCCCACATTTGGCGCGGTGTCATTGAGGAATATCGTGACAGATTACCAATCGCTCCGAATGACATCGTCATTTCTTTGGGTGAAGGTGGAACTCCACTTGTTTATGCCTGCACTCTTTCCGAACTAACGGGCGCCAAGGTTTACTTAAAAGTCGAAGGCATGAATCCAACTGGATCTTTCAAAGATCGCGGCATGACCATGGCAATTACTGATGCGGCGCGAAATGGCGCCAAAGCTGTGGTTTGCGCGTCAACTGGAAACACCAGTGCCTCAGCCGCTGCTTATGCAACTAAAGCCGGAATGAAAAGTGCGGTTCTAGTTCCGCAAGGAAAAATTGCCATGGGCAAATTAGCTCAAGCCGTAATTCATGGCGCAACAATTTTGCAGGTTGATGGCAACTTCGATGATTGCTTGGACATTGCACGGGACTTAGCCGAGAACTATCCGATTGCGCTTGTTAACTCAGTTAACCCAACTCGACTACAAGGCCAAAAGACTGCAGCGTTTGAAATTGTTGATGCCCTTGGTGATGCCCCAGACATCCACTGCCTGCCAGTTGGCAATGCTGGAAACATCTCTGCCTATTGGATGGGCTTTACCGAGTATTACCACGACAAGGTTTCAACCCAACGTCCAGTTATGTGGGGCTTTCAGGCAGCAGGTGCAGCGCCGTTTGTTGCAGGTCATCCAATTGAAAAGCCAGAAACAATTGCAACTGCAATTCGAATTGGTAAGCCAGCGTCATGGGATTTAGCAGTTGAAGCACGTGATGACTCCGGCGGTCTAATTGACGCAGTTACTGATGATCAAATTTTGGATGCCTATCGAGTACTTGCGGACAAAGAAGGATTCTTTGTTGAGCCATCAAGTGCGGCCTCAGTAGCAGGTTTGATCCAGCAGGCTCAACGTGGATTAGTTGATGCAGGATCAACAATCGTTTGCACCGTTACTGGTAATGGTTTGAAAGATACTCAGTGGGCTTTGGAAAGTGCCAAGGATCCAGTCGTGGTTCCAGTTGACGTAAAAGCCGCCGCCGCAGCCTTAGGTCTTGCCTAATGTCACGCATAGTTTCGGTTTCAGTTCCGGCAACCAGCGCCAATCTTGGACCTGGTTATGACGCCCTTGGATTAGCATTAGAGATTCGCGACTTTGTCACTGCGCAATTCACCGAAGACAACAAAATAACTGTTGAGGTCACTGGCCAAGGTGCTGGCAAACTCCCAACTGATGCAACGCACTTGATTGCCAAAACAATCATTGATGCCTGCAAAGCATTTGGCACGGAAGTCACCGGGCTGCATGTTGAATGCAAGAACGCAATTCCGCAAGGTCGAGGCCTGGGATCAAGTGCCGCGGCAATTGTTGCCGGTCTAGTTCTGGCTAGCGAGTTAACTTATGCACGTGCTAGCGAAGATGAACTATTGCAAATGGCCAACGCCATCGAAGGACATCCAGACAATGTTGCAGCATGCTTACTTGGCGCAATGACCATTGCTTGGCTGGAAGATGATGGCAAAGCAAACTCGGTTTCAATGAATGTTCATCCAGACGTTTGCCCAGTACTGGGTATCCCGCAGACTGAATTGGATACTCATAAAGCACGTGGTCTAATTCCAGAATCAATCCCTCATGTCGATGCAGCATTTAATGCCGGTAGATCAGCACTGCTAGTTGCTGCCATGATCGGTGATCCAGATTTCTTGCTAGAAGCAACTGAAGATAAGTTGCATCAACCATTTCGCGCCCAGGCTTATCCAGAATCTATGGAACTAGTTGCCCAACTGCGTGAGGTACAAATTGCTGCGTGCATCAGCGGGGCAGGCCCGACCGTTATTGCCTTAAGTACCAGAGATCAGGTTGCCCAGGCTTCGGAAATCATTGCTAAATCTGGGTTTACTGCAGCTCCGGTGGGTGTCGCGGACGAAGGCGCGATTCCTGAAAACAATGACGTTGATCCCGAAGCGGATTAAAACCTCAAGATTTCAAGGCAATTTCGCATCAAAGTGCTGGACCTGCTAGTCTTAAGACATCGGTTGAATCTCTTTCACCGAAAATCCCGCAAAAATTCTCGCGAAATTTCCGTGCATTACTGCTGGATCTAAAACCACTCAAAACATAAAGGACACATACGTGACCGAGACAACTGCCCAAGATAAAGGGCTGAACTCAAAACTTCTTCCAGAACTAAAGACGATGGCTGCCGGTCTGGGAATTGATGGCGCTTCTGGAATGCGCAAAGCCGAACTTGTTAAGGCAATTGGTGCCAAGCAAGGTGGCGGTAGAGGCAGTCGTTCTGCATCCCGCCCAGCTGGCGCTGCTAAGAGCGAATCAGCAATAGAAGAGCGCGCACCACGTGGAGAACGTGCGCCTCGCGAAGATCGTGAAGAACGTGCGCCTCGTAATAACGATGGCGAATCCGAAGGTAGCGACCGCAACGATCGCGGTGACCGCAATGATCGTGGCGATCGTAATGACCGCAATGGTCGTAACCGCCGCGGACGTGACCGTAATGACCGCAACAGCAATGGTCGCAACAACCGTGGTGGCCGTGGTGGCGACCGCGACTATGACCTAGAAGTTTCTGAAGATGATGTTCTTTTGCCAGTGGCTGGAATCATCGACATTCTCGACAACTACGCATTCGTTCGTACTTCCGGCTACTTGCCAGGTCCAAACGACGTTTATGTATCAATGGGATTAGTTAAGCGTTTCTCACTTCGCAAGGGTGATGCAGTAACCGGTCAGGTTAAGCAGCCACGCGAAGGAGATCGCCCACAGAAGTTCAACCCACTTGTTCGCATCGAGTCCATCAATGGACTTGAACCAGACGAAGCAATTAAGCGTGTTGATTTCGGCAAGCTAACTCCGCTTTACCCACAGGATCGTTTGCGCCTTGAAACTGTGCCAAACAATCTAGTTACTCGTGTAATTGATTTGGTTGCACCGATTGGTAAGGGTCAGCGCGGTCTGATAGTTTCGCCACCAAAGGCTGGCAAGACCATGATTTTGCAGAACATTGCAAATGCGATTGCTGAAAACAATCCAGAAGTTCACTTAATGGTTGTTTTGGTAGACGAACGCCCAGAAGAAGTAACGGACATGCAGCGCTCGGTTAAGGGTGAAGTTATTGCTTCAACTTTCGACCGTCCGGCTGAAGACCACACCACAATTGCTGAACTAGCAATTGAGCGCGCAAAGCGTTTGGTTGAAATGGGACATGACGTTGTAGTTCTGTTGGACTCAATGACTCGTCTTGGTCGTGCTTACAACCTTTCCGCGCCAGCATCCGGCCGTATTCTTTCCGGTGGTGTTGACTCAGCTGCGTTGTATCCACCAAAGAAGTTCTTCGGTGCTGCTCGCAACATTGAAGAGGGTGGATCACTAACAATCTTGGCAACAGCTCTTGTTGATACCGGATCTCGAATGGACGAAGTTATCTTCGAAGAATTCAAGGGAACCGGCAACATGGAACTTAAGCTGGATCGTCGCCTGGCTGATCGTCGTATCTTCCCAGCGGTTGACGTTGAAGCATCCGGAACTCGTCGTGAAGAAATTCTTCTTGCTGCTGATGAACTTAAGGTCATCTGGAAGCTTCGTCGCGTACTTCACGCACTTGATTCCCAGCAAGCTCTTGAACTTTTGCTAACTAAGCTTCGCGAAACCAAGAGCAACCTTGACTTCTTGATGCAGGTTCAAAAGACCACACCTGAAGCACCAGGTGGCATGGGTTCTGACTCAATGGACAATGTGGACTAAAAATTCATTCAGATACCCCAACAAATTTTGGGTGTGATCCTGTTAGCCTTGGCGACATGAGTCAATACACAATCCAAATGTTGCCCGGATCTGAACTTTTACTTGCTGAACATGCAAGTGAAATGCCGCAAAAAAATGAGTTGTGCGGTGCATTTTGGATTACGTTAGCGCTTCGTGCGCTGGCCTCGGTAAAAGTTGAACAAGATCACGTTGGCCTCGCTGCAGGCTCAATCCTCAGTACGGTTCAAACCAGCGAGTCACTGCCACCAAATGATGGTGGCCGAGCTGACTACATTCTTGAATTGCCGCGTATTGATGACAGCAACATAACTGGTACTTCACCTGAAGGTCTTGTGGTTGCAACTAATGAACTAGCTGATTCAAAACTTGTTGCGATACCGTTGCGAGGCGAGTGGACTGCAGAAATTATAGAAAACCTCCTCGAAGCATTACTTGACCTAAATCAACCCGCATTATTGATTGCAAATAGTGCCACACGCTTCTTGTGGGGTGGCAAATCCGAACCGGCAACGGCTTTTGGATTCCTCTCTGGACGTAAGGTTCAAGAGCCACAAGCCGATTGGAATGTAGGCCATTACATCGGAATCATGGGCTGGGCCCAGGGTGGCAAAAACAAGCTTGCAATTTGTGCCGACACCTACCGAAGCATCGGCTGGGAGGGCATGCATTTCCAGCCACTTGATCGAATTGCCGATTCTTTAAGACGCGATGATAGTGAATTCTCCGGAGGGGTCTTTATTGTGATAAACCCATCACAGGAAGGGATAATCCGAAATCTGGCTGCAAACCTGAAGTTAACTTGCGAATTATGGGATAACGGCACCCCTTACATAAAGACCGAGGAATAGCGAACTTAACGAATTGCACCTGTTTCCCCGTTTCCCTTGACGCCCCTTACTTCCTAGGGTTTGATTCGAAGGAGGCCTGTATGAGGGGATTGGGGTGCGGCGTTGCAACTTATTCCTGAAGCCCTGACTAAATCCCGATTGTCCAGACGTTATACGTCCATGGCTTTTTGGTCACTTTTGATTGCCTTGGTGGGTTTCTTCGGAAACGGCATGTCGAAGGCACCTCAGCTACTTTTGGCAAATGCTTTGACGCTTTTAATTGGCGTGTTAGCGCTTCAAATATTTAGCGGCAATAGTGGCATTCTAAGTTTCGGTCACGTCGGTTTTGTTGGCGTTTCGGCTTATACAACTGGCATCTTGTCCATGACTCCAATTGTTAAGCAGACATCGCTTTCAACGCTCCCAGTGTTCTTGCAAGATACAACATTTATCTTTCCAATTGCCATGTTGTGCGGAGTGCTAGCAGCAACGATTGTGGGGGCGCTATCAGGTTTAGTAATTGCCAGACTTCGGGATTCTGCATCGATTGCGACGGTTGGAATTCTAATCATTATTCACAGCACGCTTGTTGGTGCTGAAGATTTCACCAGAGGTAGTCAGACGTTCTATGGCGTTAAGCGCTTTACCAGCGTTCCGGTTGCGGCAACAGTTGCAATCATCGCATTGATTATTGCTCGATGGTTTAGAGATTCAAAAACTGGAATCCATGTCAGGGCTTCACGTGATGACGTTATTGCGGCTTCGAGCGCTGGTGTGCGCATCCAACGAAGTCAATTTAAAGCCTGGGTGCTTTCGGCAGCTGTCGCGGGTGGAATGGGTGCATGTTATGCCGGTCTTCTTGGTGCATTTTCGCCAAAAGATTTCTACTTCACTTTAACCTTGACACTTTTAACAATGCTGATTGTGGGTGGCTCAGGTTCGGTAGCCGGCGCAGTCGTTGGGGTTGTTCTTGTAATGGCCGTTATAGAAAACTTGCGAAAGATTGGCGACAGCATTGGCTTATTTGGTTTAACCAATGCAGGCCTTGCAATCATTATTTTATTGACTCTGTATCTGAGGCCAAAGGGAATTATGGGCTTCCATGAACCTGAGGAAATTTCTGCGTATCGTGGGGATTCACCAAATCTAGATGTAACAGCTACCGTTGCCGAACAACTCCCATCGGGTCAACCAGTTTTAGCGGCAACTAATGTCACCAAGCGATTCTCAGGTTTAGTCGCCCTTGATGATGCCAGCATGTTTGTCGAGCGCGGCAAAATCTCTGGATTGATTGGCCCAAATGGCTCAGGTAAGTCAACTATGGTCAACTGCATCACTGGCATTTCTAAGGCTGATTCTGCTGAAATTCAACTTGGCGATCTAAAGATCAGCAAGGAAAAAACTTGGAAGCGCGCTAGGTCTGGTCTCGGTCGCACTTTCCAGAACATCAGACTGTTTAAAGAGTTGACAGTATTGGACAACGTCGTTGTTGCCTGTATTTCTGCTGGTGAATCAGTTAAAGATTCTGATAAATCTGCACTATCCCTACTTAATCAAGTTGGCGTTATGCATCACGCGTATCGATTTGCCGGCGAACTTTCATTCGGCGATCAGCGACGCGTAGAAATTGCTAGAGCTCTTGCGCTAAAGCCTTCCGTTCTTCTTCTTGATGAACCGGCTGCTGGAATGAATCCAGCAGAATCAGCTGAACTCTTGGCTCAATTTCGCCAAATCATGAAGCAAGCAAACTCTGGCATGCTACTGATCGATCACGATGTGACGTTGATTAGATCAGCCTGCGATTCGCTAACCGTCTTGGATCACGGCCGGGTAATTGCCCAGGGAGATCCAGAAACAGTCTTATCTCTACCCGAAGTGCACGCTGCATATTTAGGCTGGGGAGAAGAATCATCAGATGATGAAAAAACAACAACAAATAACGAAAGGTAGTGAACTAATGCAACGAAAGTCTGGACCTTCTAAGGTCACAAAGATGGCCGTGAGCCTAAGTGCAATCATGCTTTTGTCTGCTTGTGCTAGTGGTGACGGAGAAGCCACAGCGAGCGGCGAAGCAACTGCTCCTGCAGCTGGTGCGGCCTGCACAGTAAAAGTTGGTGTAGCGGGAAGCCAGACTGGTGGCCTTGCATACATTGACGTACCAAATCTTGAGGGATTTGAACTATGGGCAGAGCAAGTTAATGCCGCTGGTGGAGTAGACGGAAAGTTTACGATTGAAACAGTAGTCAAGGACACTCGCTCGGATGCGGCACAATCCGCAACCGTGGCAGCTGAATTGGTAGCTGAGGAAATCAGCATCCTGATCACTCCTGGCGATGCTGACCCATCAATCGCAGCCGGTCAGTTGGCTCAGGATGCGGGCATTGCTGCTGTATCTTGGTTTGGCTCCTCGCCAATTTTGCCACTTGCAGTTGGCGACCACATGTTCTCAAATGCATTTGGTGACAACACACAAGCCAAGGTTCTTGCAGACCATGCAACCGAAATGGGTTACAAGAATGCATACACACTTGGATCACCTGATAGTGCCTACACAAACTTGTTGCCAGGCTATTTCAAAGAAGCATTTGAAGCTAACGGTGGCAAAGTTGTCGGAGAAGGCACCTTCTCAATGGGACAAGCAAGCTTCAGCGTGATTGTTGATGAAATCAAGGCACTAAGTCCAGCGCCAGATGTCATCATGACTCCTGCGTATGAGCCTGATTTCCCAACCTTCATAAAGGCACTACGTGGTGCAGGAATCACTGCCGCTGTTCTTGGAACAGATGGTATCGATTCACCTACAACATTGGCGCTTGCAGATATTGCTGAAGGCGTTACCTACACAACTGCTGGTGTATTGAAGAATGAAGGCGCAATGAGCACTTTCTTCACTGACTACAACGGTAAGTACGGTAAAGATCCTGAGACCATCTATGCGGTAACAGGTTATGAACTAGGACTTACCCTTGATGCTGTTGTTAAGCAGGCACAAAGCTGTGACGCAGATGCGATTTGGCAAGCATGGTCAAATCTTGAAGGCGCTCAAGGCATAACTGGATCAATTAGCTACAAGGGTGGCGATCGCATGGCTATTCGTGAAGTTGCCTTGGTTGAAATCAAGAACAGCGAGCGTTCACTTGTTGGAACGTTCTCTCCAGATCCTGCAACCGTGCCAAAGGCTCAGTTGTAGAAATGAGTAACACACTGCTGACAACCACAGACCTTTCCATTTCGTATGGAGCGGTTAAGGCTGTGCGCGGCAGCAACCTTGAGGTCAAGGAGGGCGAAGTAGTCGCCCTCCTTGGCCCTAATGGTGCGGGCAAATCTTCGACTTTGCGAGCAATTGTGGGCTTGATTAAATCCCAAGGCGCGGTAAATTTTGCGGGTCAAGATATCACCGGTGCGCCAACCGAACGAATTGTTTCGTTGGGACTGTCATTAGTGCCCGAAGGGCGTCGACTTTTTCCTCATCTAACAGTGCGCGAAAATCTGATGCTAGGTGCACCACGCAAAGCCAAGTCCGATGACATATTCGATGATTTATTGAATCGCCTTCCAATTCTTCGGGAAAGACTCCAACAAGTTTCTGGAACTTTGTCTGGTGGCGAACAACAGCAAGTTGCAATCGCTCGAGCATTAATGTCTCGACCTAAACTTTTATTGATTGATGAGCCATCTCTTGGCTTAGCCCCGACAATTGTCGATGCGGTTTATCAGTTATTGTCTGATTTGCGAAAGACCGGCCTTGCCATGGTCATTGTGGAACAAGAAGTTATGCGAGTTTTAAAATTCGCCGATCGCGCATATGCAATGTCTACTGGAGAGATTGCACTTGAAGGCCTAGCTGCAGACTTAAGAACTTCCGACGAAGTTAAAAAGGTTTACTTAGGAGGTGCTGAGTAGTGGATGCTCTAATTTCCTACCTTGTAAATGTCATCTCGCTAGGTGGCACTTATGCCCTATTAGCACTTGGCTTGGCAGTCATATTTAGCGTGCTGGGACTTATTAACTTTGCACACGGTGAATTAATGACCCTAACCGGTTATGTTCTTCTTGCTGGAATTTTGACGGGACAGCCGTTCTGGTTGGCGGTTTTCGTGGCCGTAATTGCAGGTGGCATTTCTGCGGCCTTGATGGAATTTGCCGCTTTCAGACCAGTTCGTAATGCCAGTGGCGCAACTCTACTTATGACAAGTTTTGCAGTTTCGATGTTGCTCCAAGTTTTGTTTCAAAATGGAATCTCACCTAGAGGCCAAGCAGTCCCGGTGCCAACCTGGTTAACTACTTCACTGTCGATTGGTAATTCTCAGATTTCAAAAGTACAAATCATGTCAATCACAGTTGGTGTTCTTGCGCTGTTAGCCCTTAAGTTCTTTTTCGATCGAAGTTATTGGGGCTGGGCAATTAGAGCTGCGGCTGATGACTTTGAAATTGTTGGCTTAATGGGCGTTAAGGCCTCTAGATTGATTTCGTTTGCCTTTTTGTTGTCTGGATTATTAGCTGGTGTCGCTGGCGTGCTTTGGGTAATCCAACGCGGTTCAGTTGACCCCTTAATGGGATTCAAGCCAGTGTTAGCGGCATTTATTGTGGCAGTAATTGGTGGACTTGGAAGCTTAACTGGAGCAGTGGCAGGCGGATTCATATTGAGTGCAATTGAAATCGCGCTACAAACTTGGTTGCCACCGAATGTCATGCCATATCGTGATGCGATCACTTACACGATTGTGGTTATCATCTTGTCATTTTTCCCCAATGGTATTTTCGGGAAACGTACTCAGGAAAAGGTGTAACTTTGTGCCGATTGTTTGCTTGGCATAGCACCAACCCATTGAGTGTTGATGCGGCTCTTGGTTCAGATCTTCCAGCCTTTACAGAACTAAGCACGATCCACCGCGATGGCTGGGGCATTGCCTATGGCGAAGCCGATGAAATCAGATTAGTGAGAGACACTAGCCCAGCTCATAAATCCAAGGTTTACTCAGATCTTGTTACGCAAATGAAATCGACTGATGCCATTGCACATTTGCGGTGGGCAACCGAGGAACTTGCGGTTTGTATTCCCAACACCCATCCATTTGTTAAGAAAAGCGCTATGGGAGAAATTGCATTCATTCACAATGGGGGAGTTGCCAGAGGTGATTCCTTAAATGCATTAATCGATGCTGATTACCAGGCCGAACTAGAAGGCGATACTGATAGCGAACAGTACTTTGCTGCGCTACTAACTCAGTTGCGAAAATCTGACGGAGATTTAGTCGCGGCTTATCATGCACTTGTAAAGGATTTTGCGCCGATACATTACACGTCGATTAACGCCATGATCCTGACGGAAACCGAACTTGTTATTGTGTGCCAACATAAGCCTGAAAATCGGAGTCCAGAATTGCAGCCAGATTATTACGATCTGTTTTGGCAATCAGTTGAAGGTGTAACTTCTGCCTGGTCATCCGGTGTTAGGCCGAACCCTAACAACTTTAATGAGCTTAAGAACGGATCACTACTGAGAATAAACAGAAACACAGGAGATGTAACAACTCATGAAATCGGATAGCGTCGAACCTTTTGCATTCATTGCAGTCAATGATTTAGTTGCCATTACGCGCGGCAGGTCGTTGCCTAAATCCGAACTAAATCCAACATCAGGCGTGGGATGGGTCCCAGCAGATCTAGCACTTAATGCCTTTGGTGCCCTTGCTGATCCAAACCCATTTGGCGCATTAGGTGACTTGAGACTGATTCCGGATTTAACAACGAAAGCGGTATTTCGGGGTAAGGAATATGGTCGTGACGTAGAGATCTATTTAGCTGATCAGTACACGATGGACGGCAAGCCTTGGGAGTGCTGCCCAAGAAGTAACTTGAAGATAGCTATCGAACGACTTCGCAACGACCATGGACTAGAAGTAGTTGCATCTTTTGAACATGAGTTTGTGACAAAGCGCGAAGATGGCTCTTCGCTACCAGGATCACCGTTTGGCCTTGATTCCATGTTGGCTTCAGAACCATTCGGTAGTGAAGTTTGGGATGCTTGCGTTGCTGCGGGAATTGAATTGGAAAACTGGCTTCCAGAATATGGTGCAGGTCAATTTGAAGTAACCATGACACCGCAAGGCGCCCTTACTGCATGCGATCACGCAGTAATTCTCAAAGAATTAATCAGACATGTGGCACGTGAGAATAAGCTGCGCGCAACATTTGTGCCAATTCCACACCCTGATGCAGTCGGTAACGGGGTGCACGTTCATATTTCCTTGACTAAAAATGGCAAGCCATTCACTTACGATCCGAAAGGAAAAGCTGGGCTATCGAGTGTCGCTGAGTCAGCTTTTGCTGGAGTTTTGGATCATGCTGAGGGAATTTTGGCTTGGACTGCTCCAAGTCAGATTTCTGCATTGCGCTTGACTCCACATCGCTGGAGTGCTGGGGGAATTTGCATTGGGCGACAAAATCGTGAGGCCTTACTTCGAATTTGCCCAATTCCAAGTGGCTCAGACCCTAACAAGATTTTCAATGTTGAATATAGAGCTGCGGACGCAACCGCAAACCCATATTTGGTTATGTCTTGTCTCATCAATGCCATGTCCGATGGCCTGGATCGAGACTTGAAAATTGATCAAATCGTGGATGATCACGTGGATAACGTCGATGTTCCGCAATTACCTGCGACCTTAAATGACGCAATTGCAGCATTTAACGCCAACAGTGTCATGCAAACCTGGTTTGCAAAAGATCTAATTGATACCCACTTGGGAATCCGAGCAAGCGAGGAAAAAACTTTGGCTGGCCTTGATGGTGCTGCAAAGTGCGCTCGATACAACGAAGCTTATTAAGGTCTTTGATGAGTTCAGAAATTCAAGATTATGTAGATCATGTTGGATTAGTCGATCATCACGTACATGGGGTTTATGAAAATAATCCAACCGTAGATGAGTTTTCAAACATGATTACTGAATCAGATCGGCAGCCAAAGACTTTAGATATTGCTATGAATAGTCAAGTCGGTTTTGCAACCAGAAAATGGTGTGCTCCATTACTTGATTTGCCAGCTCACTGTGATCCACAAAGTTATTTCGCTAGGCGCATTGAACTGGGCGCCTCCGAAGTCAATCGTCGATTTCTAACAGCGTGTGGTGTAACCCACTCGTTAATCGAAACTGGCTTTAGGGGCACTGAGATTCATGGACCAGAAGGAATGGCAAAGTTAGCGGGGCACAAAGTCGATAAAGTCATTCGCCTTGAGACCACGGCTGAGAAACTATTGGATTCCGGGACGGTGACTTCCGAATCATTCGTCACTGATTTTGCGCGTGAACTTGCAATCGCCGCCAAAGGTGCAGTTGGCCTGAAAAGCATTGTGGCTTATCGGTACGGATTACATTTTGAACCGTCTCCTCCAAGTCAAAAAGAGGTGCAGAAAGCTATCGAACCAGTGCTTCGACAAGTGGATTCTGGGGCACCAGCCAGAATCGATGATCCAATCTTGTTAAGGCACCTTATTTTTGCTGGGCTAGAACTTAATCTTCCGATCCAATTTCATATTGGTTACGGTGATCCAGACTTGTATCTACATTTATGCGATCCGCTATTGATGACAAATTTTATTAAGCATGCCGAGTCGCGAAAAGTTCCAGTTATGTTGTTGCACACATACCCGTTCCATCGCAACGCAGGCTACTTGGCCCAAATGTTTGAAAATGTCTATCTCGATGTTGGATTAGCAATCAACTACACCGGTGCTCGCAGCGAAGCGATAATTGCTGAGTCATTAGAACTCGCACCCTTTCACAAAATTTTGTTTAGTTCAGATGCTTGGGGTCTATCAGAGCTGACGTATATGGGTGCAGCAATGTTTAGATATGGCTTCGGCAGAGTTCTGGCAGAGTGGGTTGACCAAGGACTTTGGAGTTTAGCCGACGCAAAGCACGTAACCGATAGCATCGGTTATGCAAATGCCAAACTCGCTTACGAACTTAACTAGGGAGTACTTATGGCCTCAACTATTCATCCGTTGGTTCAAGACTTACTTACCCGTGATGCAGCCAGTGTTGCTGGAGTTGAGAAGTTAAGATTTTTCCCGCTGGTTGCAGAGTCTGGTAACGGCACTGTTTTGGTCGAGCCGGGAGGTCGCGAACTTCTGGACTTTTCCAGCAGCTGGACGGCAGGTGGACTTGGTTATGGGAACCCGACAGTTACCAAAGCCATAGTTGAAGCCGCCACAAATCCACCAGGCTTTGGAGGCATTTCAGCAATCCACCCAGATTTGGTGAAGTTTGCAGAACTTCTGTTATCAATAGTTCCTGGTGAGGAAAATCGACGCGTTTACATTGGAAACACTGGCTCTGATGCGAACGATGTTGTGCTGAGATCCTGCAGGTTCAACACCGGAAAGTCTCGTGTAATCACTTTTGAAAACAGTTACCACGGTGGAGTCGGATTTGCCATGGGGGTTTCAGGTGTGCACGTTGGGACAAATACCACTCCCGCAGATGGTGCGACATTTATTCCCTATCCTGATCCTTTCCGACCACACTTAGGAAGCATCGCAGATTCTGTTGCAGATTCATTGCAGCGAATCCAAAGCGAATTTGAGGCTGGCGATGTTGCCTGCTTGATCATGGAGCCAATCCAATCTGACGGTGGCTTAATCGTGCCACCACCTGGATTTATGAAAGCAGTCGCAGCCCTTTGTAAGACTTACGACGTTGTGTTTATCTGCGATGAAGTAAAAGTGGGCCTTGGTCGAACTGGCTTACTGCACGCTTTCCTTCTCGATGACGTCGTGCCTGACATTGTGACTTTTGGCAAGATGCTCGGTGGCGGCTTGCCGTTATCGGCAGCGGTTGGACCAGCAAGACTTCTTGATGGTCCAACAGGTTCGGCATTGATGACTGCTGCTGGAAACCCAATTTGTGTTGCTGCGGGAATTGCTGCGCTGGAGGTTATTATTTCGCAAGACCTTGCAAGCTTTGCCAAAAATTCGGGGCAAAAACTTCGAGAGTTATTCAGTGATCTTGTAACTGAATTTGATATTGCTGATGTAGTTGGCGATGTCCGTGGACACGGCCTTGCCATCGGAATTGACCTAGTCACCGATCGTGAAACTAATAATCGAAACCATGATCTAGCTCGGAAAACGGTGTATCGCGCTTGGGAACTTGGAGTCGTTGTCTATTACGTTGGCGCAAATGTATTGGAAGTAACGCCACCGCTTACGGTGCGGGCAAATGAAATCGAGCAAGGCATCCGGATCATTGCTCAAGCAATTGCAGACGCTAAATCGGGCCTAGTAACTGATGAAATGATTGCGGCTTTCACAGGCTGGTGAATTGAATCAGGTAGATTCATCTCGTGCGCATGAAATTTTGGTTGTTCTTGATCGAAGGCGCATTGTTAACTATCGCTGTAGTAGCTGGTGTTTGGGCATTTCAAATTTGGCAGGAACCTGAGGCAATCAAACCTGGTGGTTGCCAAGAAACTATCTCTGTTGGCAAATCTGTTAACGGAATCGACATAACGGCTTGCAGATTAATTGGCTCGGCAATTGATTCAGATAATGCTTTGCTAGTTATTGGCACAGTCCACGGTGATGAACCAGATGGCAAACGCGTAGTTGATGAACTCATGACTCAGGCTGTTGCCAGTGATACGGAAATCTGGGTGCTTCGTGATGCCAATCCGGATGGCGCAGAACTGGTCACCCGCCGCAATGCAAATGGCGTAGACCTGAATCGAAACTTTCCAGTTAAGTGGGTTGCTTCAGATCCAATGGCAAGAACCTATAGCGGACCGAGTCCAGCAAGTGAACCTGAAACGTTAGCTTTAATGAACGCCGCTGAAACCATAAAGCCAAAACGAATCGTGGTTTTTCATCAGCCATATGCACAGATAGATTGTCCGCCTGAGCGACCAGCAACAATTAGTGACCGACTTTCACAATTAACCGGATTCAAATCCGAATGTATTCCCGGAGAAAAATCAGGCTCACCAACTAATTCCTACACAGGAACATTTACGATTTGGGTTAACTCAACATTCCCTGAAACGACAGCGGTAACTTTCGAGCTCGGCTTAACAACAATGCAAGCCAAAATCGAAACGATTGCAAAAGCCCTTCGCATATTGGCGTCCGACGGAGCATACTTGCCTTGAGGAGATGCCCATGAAACAAGTTCAGGAATACTTAGGCACCAAGCCAATCCCAAACGGACTTGATTTGGTGCAACAGGGTATTGCTGCTGGTAATCAAATAAATATGGGCGTTAGTGCCTTTTGTAAACACCATGGGGTCTCTTCTGAACTTGAATACAAACTGAAAATGGCTCGAGCTGGGCGCACGATGACTGCGCTGACAATTGGACTAACAGATTGGCCGGAGACCAAAAAAGGCTTAGAGAAAATCTTCAACGAAACAGCGGATCGCGGGTTTTACATTGATCGATTTATTATCGCGCTGGATCGCCGCATGGGATTACCCGCAGAATTTAGAGCTGGCGCAATAAAGGAAACCGGGCCGATGCTGACATCCGATATTGAATGGAATGAAGTAGCGCAATCAATTCAAATTCAACCTCACATGGGCGACATGATGATTGGCTCACCAGCCTCAGTGGATAACACTCGAAGAGCGCTTGAAGCCGGAGTTAACTACATCGGCAACTTATCGCAATTCGCTTGGAAGTATCCAGGATGGCCAGGTGACGACATCGCCCAGATGAGTGAAGTAGTAAAAGCACTTGGGCTAATGGCAAGTAAGGCTAACCAAGGTGCAGTTGTTCATTCCTATTTGGACGATGGATTCCCTGCGCAGTTTGGCGATTACTCGTCCTATGTCGGATGGGCCAAGTTCGAAAGGTACCTAGTTGAAGAATTGATTGGCGCAAATCTTGCTCACGCTTATGGCGGATTGACTCATGACCCAATCACAAAAACGATCGTGACAATGGCTGTTGAATCATTGCGTCCAGCAGAAGTATGTTCATCTTTCTATTTCGGTAATACAACTAGATATACGCAAAACATCGAGCTCAACTATGGCGTGCTTGGGGTAGATGTCCTTTATATGATGCTGGCCGACAAACACTTGAAGGCTGGCTCTTCGATAATGCCAGTGCCAGTAACCGAAGCTATTCGTGTACCAACTCCAGAAGAAATTATTGACGTGCAGACCATTGCGCATCACACAAAATCAAAATTAGATTCAATTTACAAGGTAACTAATTGGAGTCATTTAGAGAACCAAAGTAAAGAACTTATTGAAAGCGGCAACAAGTTCTTTGACAACTTGATCAATGGTTTGGCAGATGTAGGCGTAGACATTAAAGATCCGCTACAGCTCTTATTAGCGGTCAGGCGTATGGGGCCAAGCGCAATTGAGAAGAACTTTGGTGTTGGTAATCCAACGGAAGATCCACTCTTTGATGGCTATGAGCCACTTGTGCCAACGGATGTATTGAAGGATTTTCTGGCTGAGCGTTCAAAGATCAGAGAAGTTGTCCGCCCATCGAATTGGATTCTTAATAAGTCGCATAAACCAGTAGTTGCTTCAAGTGATGTGCATGAAATTGGAATGCGATTAGTTATTGACGCAATTGAAACTTTGGACATCAAACCAATTTTGGGATCAGTCGGGATTGATCCTGATGAGCTAGCAGAGCTGGCATTGGAAGAAAGCGCTACTGCAATTCTGATCTCAACTCACAATGGAATGGCTTTGAGCTATGCCGAGAATCTTTTAGCTGAATTGAAACAGCGACAAATCTCTCCACAGGTCATCATGGGAGGCCGACTCAATCAAGAATTAGAAGGAGAAGATATGCCAGTCGATGTTACTGATCAACTAATTGCACTTGGTATCGATGTCTGTTTTGACTTAAAAGACTTGGCAAAACTAATCCAAAACTAGAGGCTAAAGCTTGGGTACTCATCTGTAACTAGCAAGAACGCATAACCATAAACTCGGTTCCAATACTGAGTTACGCCAAGAAGCACGTCTGCACTAAATGCTGGCATTTTTCCAGTGAACAAGATGGTGAACCAAGTGAAGATCAAAACTGCTAAACCATAGAAAACGTAAACAACGCCAACAATGTAAAGCGGCAGTGCAAGTAGCCACTTAACCAAAGGCAAATAGCGATTTAACTTCGCGCCACCTTCAACGTCTGGGAACGTGATTTTTACATCATCACTTTCTTCAATTGATGGGTACTTGTCATTAAGCAAAAAGATGTACGCGCTTACCCGAGTGGAAAGCGCTAAAAGCGAGCGGTTAAAGCTCAGCACGTAAGACGGGTAAATTCCACGAAATACCAGGGCAAGCAACACTGGCAGGAATAACAGTCCCGATAGGAACGCCGACGCTTCGCTTGTACCAGACCAGGCAGTAAAAGCGGAAACAAAGATAGCAATTGGTACTACTAAGAAAATTCGCAGCAATACAGACATGCGATCGCGATTATCCAGTTGGACAGTAATTGTGGTTTCAATTTGGTTACTCATAATCAAAGAATATACCTAAGCGCTAAGAAACCTTTACATTACGCAGGTCTAACCCTTTATATTTTCCAGATTGGGTGTAATCCCGAATGCGTTCAAAACCATCAAAAACTTCAACATAAGAGGTTGGAAGAGGTGAGATTGCAAGGCGAATGCTGTTTGGTGCTCGATAATCCGGGATCACTTTCATGTCATCGCGTAGGCCACGAGCAATTTGCGCAGCATCTGGATGGTAGATACTGATGTGTCCACCACGAAGTTTTGAATCCCGTGGAGTAACTAGTTCAAATCCAAGCGGAACTAACCACTGATCAAATAACTCGATCATCATGTCAGTACCCTTTGAGGCTTTGGCATTGATCTGCGCAATCGTTGCGTCTTCGATCATGCCAAAACCTTCATCGATGCAGAGCAAGCCAATGATTGATGGGCTTGCAATTTGAAAACCGCGCATACCTTCAATTTTATCGAACTTAGATCCCATTAAGAATTGATTGCGTTGCGCAAACCAACCTTGAATCGGCATTTCTAACTCAGATTGAATTCTCTTGCTGACATACAGCCAAGCAGGGGAGCCCGGTCCAGAGTTTCCATACTTATATGTGCAACCAACAGCTAGGTCTACGCCGTCGCGATCAAACTGCATATCAACTGCGCCAACCGCATGACTAGCATCCCAAACCATTAAGGCGCCACTGGCACGCACTAGATCAGTTAGTTCCTTTATGTTATGAAGCGCGCCGGATCGGTAGGCAACCACTGAAATCGTGACAAGTGCCACGTCATCATTCAAGTAAGGCTTGAGAATCTCTGGCGTGACCAATTCATCGCTAAAAGTTTCACCAGTGGAATGTTCTTGCAAGTCATTTGGAATCACAACAAGATTTAGGCCAAGCTCTTCAGCAATGCCTTGCATGATGTATCGATCAGTAGGGAAGTTGGCCTCATCTGTAATAATCGTTTTTCGTCCAGGTCGCGCTGAAATTGCAGCCCGAACCAGACGATAAAAGTTAACGCTCGTGGTGTCCATTGCTAAAGTTTGCCCAGCGGCCGCACCAAGTGCTGCTCGGCCAATTAAGTCGCCAGTAGTTTCTGCTTTATCAATCCACTCGCCCCAACCATCGACGATCTTGGTTCCCCAGCCTTCGATTAGAAACTTGTTAATGGTTTCCACAGTTGATTTAGGTAGCCGGCCCAGCGAATTGCCATCCAAGTAACAAACATCGGGATCGGTGAAAACAAACAGATCTCGATACTTTGCCAGTGGATCCTTGGCATCTAGGTCGAGGGCATCTTGGCGGGTAAACATGAAACTTAGGCTATTCCCACGGGTCGGATTCCTTGAACTTGAGCCATTACCTAGGCGTTTTGTGGGAATCCCCGAAAACTGGCAGAATCAAGGGGTTGGTCGGTTCACGTAAGGCATCCGAGCCCACGACCCGATCACAGTATTAATAAGGAGAAATCCGTGCAGACTGGCATTCATCCAGAGTACGTAGAGACCACAGTTACTTGTGGTTGCGGAAATACATTCACAACTCGTAGCACCCAAAAGAATGGTGTTATCCACGCTGACGTTTGCAGCGCTTGCCACCCGTTCTACACCGGCAAGCAGAAAATTCTTGATACCGGTGGCCGCGTTGCCAAGTTCGAGAAGCGCTTCGGTAAGCAGTCCTAGCTTTCTAAATGAGGTGTTGTCGTTGTCTTCGGATGATGACAGCGCCTCATTTTTTATCTATACAGAACTTTTAGTACCACTTTTATAAGGACACCTAATGGGACAAGACTTCAACAAAGTTGAAGCAATGGTTACCGAGCTAGATGAACTCGAAGTCAAACTCAGCGATCCTGCTACACATAGCAATCCAAATGAAGCGCGCCGAATTGGTAAGCGCCATGCTGAGCTGAAACCAGTTGTCGCTAAGTATCGTGAATGGATTCAACTTCGCGATGATGAAATTGCTGCGCGCGAAATGGGTGAAGAAGATGCTGCATTTCTAGCAGAAGCAGAATCTATGGCGATTGCACGTGAAGCTGCCGCTGAAAAACTGCAAGAGATGTTGATCCCACGCGATCCAATGGATGGCAATGATGTCATTCTTGAAATCAAAGCGGGTGCCGGTGGTGAAGAATCTGCATTGTTTGCTGGCGACTTGATGCGCATGTATTTGAAGTTTGCGGAAAAGCGTGGTTGGGCAACCCAAGTTCTGGAAGCCGAAGAATCCGATATGGGTGGCTACAAAGATATTGCGATTGCCGTTAAGTCCAAAGGTGTTGTGTCACCAGAAGATGCTCCGTTTGCAAACTTAAAGTTTGAAGGTGGAGTACATCGCGTGCAACGCGTGCCAGTTACTGAATCTCAGGGACGTATTCACACATCAGCGGCTGGAGTTCTTGTACTTCCAGAAGCTGAAGAAGTTGATGTAACGATCGATCCGAATGATCTTCGAATCGATGTTTTCCGTTCCTCTGGTCCAGGTGGACAAAGTGTTAACACAACCGACTCTGCGGTTCGCATCACACACGTTCCAACTGGAATTGTGGTTTCTTGTCAGAACGAAAAGTCACAACTTCAAAATAAAGAATCTGCGATGCGTATTCTTCGCGCCAGAATGTTGGCGGCTGCGCAAGAAGCTGCAATGGCTGCCGCATCCGATGCTCGCAAGAGTCAGGTTCGAACTGTTGATCGCTCGGAGCGAATTAGAACTTATAACTTCCCAGAAAACCGACTCGCTGATCACCGCGTTGGATTCAAGAGTAATAATCTTGATGCCGTAATGAATGGTGACTTAGATCCAGTAATTGGTGCCTGCATTGAAGCGGACACCAAAGAGCGCCTAGCAACTTTAGGTGACTAATTATTATGAGTTCGGATCCGCGAAATGCAATAAGTGAGGCAGCACTCTTACTAACTGAGGCTCAAGTGTCCAGCCCGCAAGTAGACGCTGAATTACTTCTTGCCCATGTCCTTGGAGTTGAAAGAAATCAATTAACTTCTGTTAACCAAATTTCGGACGAACAGCTTTTTGAATATGAAGACTTGGTGGCCAGACGGGCCAATCGCGTCCCACTTCAGCATTTAACTGGCATTGCATATTTCAGACATCTTGAACTTGCTGTTGGTCCTGGAGTTTTTGTGCCAAGACCCGAGACTGAGTTACTGGTTGAAGCAGCAATCAAACATTTGAAAACCGTCGACCAACCGCGGATCGCCGTCGACCTTTGTGCAGGTAGCGGAGCAATTGCACTTTCTTTGGCATTGGAAGTTCCTGGAACTACAGTTCACGCGGTTGAGTTGTCTGATGATGCTTTCAAGTGGCTTACTCACAACGTGGTGGATCATGCTGCAAAACTTGAAGCAGTTGAATCACACGTGATCCTTCACCATGGCAATGCTGGTGACCAGTCTTTATTGAGTGAACTCGCTAATCAAGTCGATGCCCTAGTTTCCAATCCGCCTTACATTCCTAGTGAGATGATTCCGCGCGATCCGGAAGCCCGCGATCACGATCCAGCGATTGCACTCTTTAGTGGAGCCGATGGACTAGATGTTGCGCGCGAAGTTGTTGTAGTTGCGGCCGAACTACTTAAGCCTGGTGGCTTTGTTGGCATGGAACATGCTGATGTGCAGGGGGAGAGCATGCCTGCGCTTCTTGATGCTATGCCAAATACCTGGACGAATGTAAAAGACAATTTGGATTACAACAAACTTCCTAGATTCACTACGGCCGTTAGGTCTGTAGACGATGGCGTAGGAAGATAGTTACATGTCACAGGTTTACAAAGTTGATACGCAGGCTTCTGCAGCTGACATCGCATTAGCGGTTGATGCTGCAATTTCTGCCGTCAAAGCTGGCGGGCTTGCAGTCATTCCAACTGACACTTCATATGCCGTGATTTGTGATGCCTTCAACAACAGCGCAATTACTAAGTTGCGAATGGCTAAGAAACAGAATTCCGATATTGCATTACCAATTGCAGCCGGCTCAATTGAAACTATTCGAGGCGTGGCAAAGTTTTCAACGATTGCAAATGACTTAGCCAGTGCACTGTGGCCCGGTCCGTTGACACTACTAACGGTTGCGCAGGATTCGTTGTCGTGGAACATCGGTCAGGCCGGTTCTGCGTTAGCAGTTCGGGTTCCACATCATGAGGTAGCACAGGCTGTATTAGCGGGAGTTGGGCCAACAGTTATGACGGGTGCCCAGTCAATGGGACAGGCTGCGGTCCAGACTGTGGAACAAGCCCAAGCAGCGCTTTCTGATTTCGTCGATGTCTATTTAGATGGTGGGCAGTTAAGTACCAGAATCTCAACAGTTATCGATGCTACGACCGATCATGTGCGCATGGTTCGAAGCGGCGAGCTCTCGTTGGCCCAAATTCGCGCAGTCCTACCATCGGTAATTGACGCATCTGCGTCCTAAGTCGCAAGCCCCTACAATTGGTAAACCGCGGGGATGCGGTCAAAACGTTAAAGGTGAAAACAATGAGCAATACTTTCTTTGGATCTGACTTCGATGAGTTGAATGCAACCGATCCTGAAATTGCAAACGTTCTTTTGGACGAGCTAACTCGCTTGCGCACTGGCATTCAGTTGATTGCATCCGAGAATTACACCTCACCTGCAGTTTTGACAGCACTTGGTTCTACGTTGAGCAACAAGTACGCCGAAGGTTACCCAGGCAAGCGCTACTACGGTGGTTGTGAAGTAGTCGACGTAGCAGAGACCATCGGTATTGAACGTGCAAAGTCACTTTTCGATGCAGATCACGCAAACTTGCAGCCACACTCAGGCGCCAGTGCAAACATCGCAGTCTTTGGTGCATTCCTAAAACCAGGCGATACATACCTAGCTATGGCGCTACCTCATGGTGGCCACCTAACTCATGGTGCAGGTGTTTCATATTCAGGCAAGTGGTTCAACCCAGTTCACTATGGAGTTGCCGAGGGATCTGAAAACATTGATTACGATCAACTTCGCGCTTTAGCTCGTGAACACAAGCCAAAGATGATCATTGCAGGCGGTTCAGCAATTCCTCGCCTAATTGATTTCAGGGCAATCCGCGAGATTGCAGATGAAGTTGGCGCAATCATGCACGTTGATGCCGCACACTTCATCGGACTTGTTGCAGGTAAAGCGATTCCATCTCCAGTTCCTTATGCAGACGTTGTTTCGTTTACAACACATAAAGTTTTGCGTGGCCCACGTTCAGGAATGATCTTGTGCAAGGAAGAACATGCAGCTGCAATCGATAAGGCCGTATTCCCGATGATGCAGGGTGGTCCGATGATGCACGTAATTGCAGCCAAGGCAGTTGCATTGAAAGAATGTGCTACTCCGGAATATCAGAAGTACGCAAAGGACGTAATTGTTAACGCTCAGGCCTTGACCGCAGGTCTTGCTGCCGAAGGCATGCGCCCAGTTACTGGCGGAACAGACACTCACTTAGCACTTCTTGATCTTCAAGGAATTGATGTGAGCGGCAAGGAAGCCGAACAGCGTGCCGGTGATTCTGGAATTGTTTTAAACAAAAATTCAATCCCTTACGATCCAAAGCCAGCTGCTGTTACCTCAGGCGTTCGCGTTGGTACTCCTTCACTTACAACTCAAGGTATGGGCGTTACTGAAATGGCGACAATCGCAAGCATGATTGGTCGCGCAGTTAAGTCTGATAACCCAGCAGTACATGCGGAAATCAAGGCTGAAGTCCTAGATCTAACAGCAAAGTTCCCGGCATACCCGCGTCCGTAACTAGATCTGGGGTCTAACCTTTATCTATGCGTGAGTATTTATTGTGTTTGGCAGCAGCTGCTGCCGTCACATATTTACTAACTCCGACTGCTCGCGCATTAGCAATTCGCTTTGGCGCCATGGCAGACGTGAGAGATCGCGATGTCCACATTTTCCCAACACCACGGTGGGGTGGACTAGCCATGTTGGCGGGTCTTGGAGTCGCAATCATTTTGGCGAGCCAACTGCCTTTAATGTCAACGATCTTTAATGACCGTCGCCAGATCTACGCATTGATTATCGGTTGCCTAATCATCGTTGCCTTAGGCGTAATAGATGACAAGTTTGGTTTAGATGCGCCAACAAAACTTGTTGGACAAATATTGGCTGCCGGAACTATGGCAATGCAAGGCGTGACTTTAGTTTGGTTGCCGATTCGCGGAACTTTCATTCTTGATCCGACAACTTCGGTATTACTTACTGTGTTAGTTGTATTAGTAAGTATCAACGCAGTGAATATGGTTGACGGTTTAGATGGCTTGGCGGCCAGCATTGTTTTAGTTGGCGCTGGCGCATTCTTTGCCTATTCTTACTTTCTCTCGGTTGCTAACGGGTATCAGCGCGCGGCACTTGCAACTTTGGTGTCAGCCTCATTGATTGGAATGTGCGCCGGATTCCTACCGCACAACTGGTATCGAGCTCGAGTGTTTATGGGGGACACCGGTTCGATGTTGATTGGGCTATTGATGGCAGCCTCGTCGATCATGCTCACCGGACAAGTTGATCCAGGTGGATTAAGTGGCGGAACTTTGCTGCCCGCTTTCTTGCCGATCGTTCTTCCGCTTTCAATTCTGGCCGTTCCGTTACTTGACTTGCTATTGGCAGTAGTCCGAAGAACCCGAAAAGGCCGTTCCCCGTTTGCGCCAGACAAAGAACATCTGCATCACCGCCTGCTCAAGTTGGGTCATGGCCAAGAGCGCGCAGTTTTGATCATGACAGCGTTTACTGGATTACTTGCCTTTGGCGCAGTAAGTACTGCCTTTGTCCCGGTTTGGGTTACCGGATTAGGGGCAGGCTTAGGTGTGGTCGCACTTGCCAGCTGGGTGCTAAATCCACCTCGAACTAGAACTAGAGCTAGAACCTAAATTGAATGTTAAGTACCGCCCGTCACTAACCGAGAGCTAAATGAGAGACTGATTTTTATGACAAGCCAACGCCTAATTCTTCGAGCAGCCATTCCAACTTTTATAGTTGGCGCATTGG
>Ga0315899_10001264_pt1 | contig 29074 bp, 28 predicted proteins | sample LakEriMetagenome_2_FD_203518 | JGI IMG/M metagenome (GOLD analysis project Ga0315899, IMG submission 203518) | Freshwater fungal communities from buoy surface, Lake Erie, Ohio, United States - Buoy 4 MA112 | ecosystem: Environmental > Aquatic > Freshwater > Lake | place: USA: Lake Erie, Ohio... | reverse complement strand
GTTCGAATCCCTCAACGACGCCTTCGATTATTACCGGGATAATCGCGAAAAATCCGTGAAACTCATCACGACTGCACGCCCTGTCCAAGAATAGCCCAGCCAAGCAAACGCCCTGAGCCAGGAGGTTTACAATGGTGGTTAGTTTTTGCACCAATATTAATACCGCTTCTTGTTTTGTCCCGCCTCAAACGGAATGTCTGATTTGACACACTGAGTTAAACTATGGCCGGTCAACCCGCACCGACCATGAAACCAAAAGTCAATCAATCCGAATCCGCCCGTTCACGCCGCCATTTTTCCGCCGAGGAAAAAGTCAGGCTCTTGAAATTACACCTTGTTGAAAACAAGCCGATCTCTGTCATCTGCTAACTTGTTGTATGCCTGGCAGTTTATTTGGCACTCTGGCAGTTTATTTGGCACTCAAGACATGAATGCCAAAAATCTTAGCCCATAACTTGTTGTATGCCTGGCAGTTTATTTGGCAGTTTATTCTGTGTTGTATGCCTGGCAGTTTATTCTTGAGGAAAATGTTGCTCATGTAACTTGTTGTATGCCTGGCAGTTTATTTGGCATGGCAGTTTATTTGGCAGTTTATTCTGTGTTGTATGCCTGGCAGTTTATTCTTGAGGAAAATGTTGCTCATGAAAGCGTCGCGACAGAGCTGTGGCATCAGCGAGCTGATAAAGAATTTTGCCAACCTTTCCTCGCTGCCTATGACTGCTCCAAGCGCTACGATATTGCTTAAACATATTCTCATCCATCTTGCGGTTCGCGCAGTCGCCATGAAGAAATAATGAACGGTTTAAAATGAGTCGATGCTCATGACATGAAAATTTAGGGTTCGCTTTGGCTAGATCATCAAGCCGCGAAGTGAATGCGCTCAGACAATCATGGTTGCCAAGAACGTAATGAATCGATTCGCCATAAAATTTTTCTAATAATTGATTTAACCAATCGATGGCTGCTGAGATCGTTACGGATTGATCGGAAAGTTCGCTCCAGCGGAAATCGAACACGTCACCATTGAGAACCAACACATCGGCTTGGGTAACTTCGTCCATGCGTTCGGACAACAATCGGTTCCCCTCAGATCGCGGTGAAAACAGGTGAAGATCAGAAATGACAAGTCCACGCTTCATTTCTAAGCCGTTGTTTGCATGCCCTCCGAACTCATCGGGCATTTGAAGGGAAAATGAGATTCGTTGAGACGATCCATAACGTAGCGTTTAGCATGAATAAGAATCCTCAGGCAAACTGAATTTAAGAGTTCCAACCACGAATTTCACGAATCACACGAATAAAGCCGGGATCCAAAAGCGGTCTGTGATAACGAAGAAAACAGATTTATTTTCTTAACATTCGTGCCATTTGTGAAATTCGTGGTTAGAAATCCTCTTCATAAAAAAGCGCGGATCCGTTTCCAGATCCACGCTAATTTTTTTGTTAGAATATATTACAGACTTGCGAGAACTGATTTCAACGCGTCGAAATCGGGTAGCTCTCTTGCATTCTCTTTCACGTCAACGAAACGGACGATGCCTTGTTTATCGATGAGAAATGCCGAACGTTTTGGTACGCCGCCCATGATCAAATTAGCTTCTGGGACAAACTGCTCGTAAGCCACGCCGTAGTCCTTAGCGACGGTGTGTTCATAATCGCTGAGTAGAGGCAGGGTGATGCCATCGCGCTGCGCCCATGCTTCCTGGGCGAAGGGGCCGTCGCCAGAGATACCGAAGACTTTCGCGTCGAGCGCCTCGTATGCGCTGATCCCGTTGGAAACATCGCAAAGCTCGGTGGTGCAAACGCCCGTGAAAGCCATTGGCACAAACAGGAGAACGACATTGGATTTGCTAATTTCCTCGCTGAGCTTGACCAGTGCTGGGCCGGTGGCGGTTTTGGTGACTAGGGTGAAATCGGGTGCGGGATCGCCTACTTTAATTGACATGATAGTTGGTGTTGGTGGTTTAAAAACGCGGTTACTTTAGTCCCAACTACGCCGCGGTCAACCCCTGTCATCACCGTAAAGTTCGGATGCGTATCTGGATATGGTGAAAGAATATCTCGCGCAAAGACGCAAAGGCGCAAAGAAAGAGGAATAGCTGGGCTTGATATGCTTTTAATCAAAAAATGCTCACAATTCCATCTGAGCAATTATAGGTTCAGCACTAGTCCAATCTGCCTGATCTAATTTTGCTTTGCGTCTTTGCGTCTTTGCGCGAGACCTACTTCTTCATCTCCCAAAAAGCATCGCGATCTCCGCTTCAGTGACCTCCCGCCATTCTCCCTCTTCGAGTTCTTCTGGGAGTTTGAAATTACCTATCGAAATGCGTTTCAGCGATAGCACATGATTACCGACGGCAGCAAACATGCGGCGCACCTGATGATATCGCCCTTCATGCAAGGTCACCAAAACTTCTTTCTCGCCTATCACCTCAAATCCCGCGGGCAAAAGCGGTTTGGTTTCGCTTTCTAACATCATTTCACCTGAGCCAAAAATTTCAGCCTCATTGCCATTAAGCGGTCTATCCAACCAGACATGATAAACTTTCAAGCAAGCGGATTTTGGATGAATGACTTGGTGGAGAAATTTCCCATCATCGGTCATCAACAGCATGCCAGTGGTGTCTTTATCGAGCCGACCCACAGGATTGAGTCCCGGGTTTCGTTTGGAAAATCGTGGTGGCAGAAGATCGTAAATCGTTTCGTCTGGATCCTCGGTGCTGCAGGTAAATCCTTCTGGCTTGTTCAACACAATTACCAATGGAAATATCGGATCCAAAGGCTCGCCGGCGACTCTCACGTCATCCGGTTCGGCATCGTCCTTGTGCTTGTAGGGAACGTCAGCAGCGTTGGTCACCGCGCCACTGCGCAGCAATTTATCGACCTCTTTACGCGACCCGTAACCGAGGTTTGCTAAAAGCTTTACCAATTTCATCTGCGGCAGAGGCTAGCAGGATTTTTCAAAAGACCATGCATTTTCTGGTCGATTACTTTTCAGAATCCAACAGCGCTTTGATGGTGGGTGCAAATTTGTTGTAAAAGAGCCCAAGTAATATCAACGCGACGCCAAGGATGATGAACGACGCCACGCGCATGAATGCGGTGAAGTCCCAGACATCGGAAATGAATAGTTTAGCCAAAGAAGCAACGAGCAGAATGAAGCCAAAGACTCTGACAATATGCAGGCGTTGCCATAACCCCGCGCTGACAAATATAAACCCTAGGATCGTCCACAACACGGCTGCAGGTTTCCAATCAAAGCGCCAAACCAACATTTGTGATGCCCAAGCTGCCATAAACGAGCACATGAGACCTGCAAATAAAGCGGTGAGCGCTCTGGGATCTTCGAATTGATAAAAACTAACAGGGCGCCATTTCCCAACCAGTGTAAGCACCACAAGCGCCAGAACCACCATTCCGCCTCGCCATGTTTGTATGTCGTTCACGATCTCCCATGTCCCATTTGTCGTGAAATAAGCTAACCATAACATCGATATCACGATCCATCCCAGACACTCCAAGGGACATTTACGTTCAAGGAATCCAAACAGCACAATGATTACACCAGCGCTAAGTGCAATCCAATCCCCCCATAGTTCTGGCGACCAATCGTAAAATCCAATTATGAACGCTATAAATCCTGTTAGGCGAAATAAGATGCACGCGGCTTTGCTTGCGATTTCTGAAATATATTTACGCCCCCATGAACTTCCGACCAACACAGCTGCGGCGAAAGCGATTAATACAGATATGAAAATGTGTGCGGTAGATCTATCTGATGCATAAACCAGCAGATGCAACGTAAAGATCGATAGAATGGCGGAGCTGATGGTTAAGCGCTCGCAGCGAATCAATAATGCTAATACTGCCAATACAAATGTGCAGCATTGAACGATAAGGTAAGGAGCGTGGCAGCCAGCACACGATCCAGCTGCGATTTGCCAGATGAAGCATGGGATCGCTAAAGAAAATAGCCATACCGGAAGAGCAGGTTGATAGGTGAAATCCACACCGCCACGTTGCTTGGGATCTGTCGGTTGGCGGTGCCAGAGCCAACACGCGGGAAACAACACCACCATGACAGATAGGAGCGCTGCTAGATGATCGACACTCAAACTAATCCATGCCGATAAAACTAAAAACCAAAGCGAAACCCATGCCAGTCCAGGTTGATGATGTTTGGAGCCAAATTTTAGGCAGGCCGCGGTGAGAGCAGTAGCAAGGAATCCCGCCGTGATCATGCCATGCATGTCTTCCAAGCGGAAAAGACATAAATAATGAGCCATGCAGGCTGCGGCAACTAAAAGCAATGCAGCTGCGCATCGGACGATAAAATGAAAATTTACATCATCCGTTTTTACCCTGACCAACACAACAGACGCCGCTGCTACAACCAACGCTGATAGAGCCATACTCCAGGCCGGAATATTCGAAAATGAATCACCTGCTGTAACAACTAGCCCAGCGCTAATCGCACCTGCAATTAGCGAGAATACCACTTCGCTCCGTCCTCTGAATCTCCATGCGGCAATGGCCAGCGTTAAGGATTCCATCGCAAGAACCAAACCGAGTTGATGGCCATCGTATTTTAAAACGAGAGCCAATGTCCCAACCGCAAGCCCTTGCGAAATATTTACGCCACCAGAAATCGTATCCTGCCGCCTTCCGATGATCCCAATCAACAAAAGAAGTATGCATATACTGCAGATACTTTCCAAAAATCTGCAGATCCATTTTGATCGATCCACAGGTAAGCAAACAATACCAAGAACAGACCGTTGTTGATCCCTGCAAACCATGCACAGCTACGTTCTGTTAGATTTTCTCGGTATCTTCCAAACAATCCCGGAATGACAAACATCATCCACAACGGAGGCAAGAACCACAGCATCGCCTGTGGATCTGAGAGCTCGCCAAATTCCATGTATGCTAAAATTTGAGATCCCAAAAAGCCTGCATAAGCACCAAGCATGGAAACCCAACCCGGGCCAGACCAACCCGGCCTCAACATAAAAATCAATCCAATGGAGGCCAAGAGCAGATTAGACGCGCAAGACATCCACCCAATGGGTTGCAGCATGGTTGCATAGGCCGCTAGCACCAAGCTGAATGTTGCAGTGACTCTGGCTTGTCGCATCCAAGAGACCGCCGTGATCGCTCCTGCTGATAGAAATAACAACCCTGCTCCAAGCGTTTGGCTGTCGATCACTTTGAGTCTTGCGACATGATGTGCTGCATACGTGCAGTAATAGAAAAACGCCATTCCGCCTGCCAATACCACTTCACCGAATCGTTGCAGATTTTCTTTCTTAGCTAACTGCCTACCGATTTCAGCAAGTGCACCCGCACAGAGAAATAGTGCCGTCAACCTCACCCCGTTGGACATGTCTCTGATCCAGTTTTGATAGGCGTAATTTCCCAGAAATACCAAACCGGTGAGCAAGATTACAATCCCGATCCGCACAAACCAAACCTTAGCGAAATCTAACTCAAACGATTCATCCGACTTCACCGGAGTTGGAGCAATTCTCTCCACCACAGGCCTTACCTCTGGCATAGCAACAGGCGCTGGGGTTTCTGCAATTTCCGGAGCGGAAGCATAACTGAGCTTGGCTTGTTTTAACGCCGAGATTTTTGATGCCTCGGAATCTATTGCCTGTGAATATGCAGGTAATGGTGGCGGTGTAACCTGATGTGTGTTTTCCAAAGCAACTTTAGGAGCCTCAGATAATCTCGATTCCAATTGAACCAATCGCGAGCGAATCAAATTCAGCTCCGTATTATGCATGATGCTCAGAGCCTCCAATCGCTCAAGAAGACGCTTCAACTCTTCTTTTTCCGGCGATCCTTCTTGGGAATTCATCCCTCAATCTTCTATCAGCAATGTTTCAGGATGAAACTTTAATTTTGAAGACTAATTAGATGCCTTCATATTCACGCCGGCCGATTTGCAAACCATGTTTTAACCACGGGTCGATTCAAGAAAATCAACGCAAGTGCTGGATAAACACCAGCTAATAAGGCCGCCTCCGATGGTTGAAGCAATGGCGAAAGTCTCCATAACTCCTGCCGCTACTCCAGGGGGAGCGCCAGCACTTGCCATCATTTCTTTCGTAAGGGGCACGGTATATATCAGTCCTAAAATGATATTGATCATTTTTTGGATAATGGATGCTACCGCATAACGGTTTGACCAAGTGACCGCGTTACGACGGTTTTTCAAAAGTGCAATACCTGAATAAAGAATCAGAAATGTGACTATAAGCATGATGACCGTACTGACAATGGTGACTCCTTGCATTTTCTCTTGCAAAGCAACTTGCATTTGCGCCTGTGGTGTATTCCCCATCAGCTTGATCATAGGATTCCCAAAGAAGCTAATCCATAGTGCCCAAATCGCGGCGGCGGCTCCAAGTCCTCCGAATATCAAATGCATGATGCCAAATACTTTCACTGTCTGCGGCGACCCTAGATGGGCATACTCTACGGCAGATAGACTTGCGACTTCTTCTGGGGAAAGCGGAGGAGGTTGATCTTGCATGGCATACTTTGAAATTGTTTCAGCTCATAATGTCGAGGTATTTGCTGTGCGGATCGCATTTCGCGGCTTGTCAGATATGCGATTTTAAGCGATGAATCATTTATGCTGACTCGGAAATCTTTATCTATCTTACCCGCCATCGCTGCACTGGTGATCGCTTCCTGTGCCGTTTCATCTTTCGATCCAAATACTGGGGAAGTCCGCTCCTCCACGCCATCAAGCTCTCTGGTTTCACAAGGGTTGAAACAATTTGATCAGATGAAGCGGGAAAAGAAAATCTCAACAAATCCCGCATACAACGCGCAAGTCCAACGCGTTGCTACTCGATTGAAATCTGTTATCAATATTCCGAATGCGAAATGGGAATTCGTGGTTTTTGAAGATTCCACTCCCAATGCTTTCTGTCTGCCTGGCGGTAAAGTGGGCGTGCACAGCGGACTGTTTCAAATCACGCAAAACGATGCAGGACTCGCAGCAGTGTTAGGTCACGAAATTGCCCACGTGGTTCTCAATCATTCCCAACAACGCGTGAACCAAGCCACTGGCGTTGCAATAGGAACGGTTTTGTTAGATGCAGTTCTCAATGCAAAAGGCGTAGATAAAACGGGTCGTGCCGCGGCTGCCACCGGTGCTGCTGCTGCCGGGACAGTTGGCCTCATTTTGCCATACTCACGTAGAGCCGAGCTCGATTCCGATAAACTCGGAACCCTCTACATGGCGCGCGCCGGTTACGATCCAAACGAAGCCGTAAAGCTCTGGGAACGCTTCTCGGCATGGCGCATCAAACAGGGTGATAAGGAATCGCCCGAATTCCTACGCACGCATCCTCTGGATCAAACTCGCATCGTTGCACTCCAAGAGTTTTTACCCAACGCCAAGCGCGAGTATAAGCCGATGTAAGGTACAGTGACGATTTTGAAACATTTCGTTTCTTCTGAAGTTCGATGAATTCATGGTGTTATTCATAAGTCATCTCAGAGCATTCCGCTTTGTTGACCTATAAAATACCACATTGAACCATGAAAACTTCCTTCATACTGCTTGCCACTGCGCTTGCCCACACGACGCTCTTCGCGGATGAGCCCACTCTCAGCTTCCAACGCCTATCCACCGTGCAGAACGGCGTCCCTGCGGATCTCTTCGCTCAGTCCGCCGCTGAAATCGTAAAATTCGATCCTATCACCAAGCGCATGTTCGTTGTAAACGGTGCGACTAACTCAATCGATATCTTCGACGCGACGGATCTTAACGAACCAGAATTAATCAAATCGGTAAATCTCACCGAGTTTGGCAATCCTAATAGCGTCGCCATCAATCCAAATTTCAAAGCAAACGAAGTCGCTGTCGCAGTAGGCGCGGATAATAAATCCCTAGTACGTGGCAAGGTCGTGTTCATGAACAAAGATGGAGTGCTCCTCGGTACGCCAGTTACCGTTGGCTATCTTCCTGACATGCTCACATATGACGAAAAAGGCAAAACGCTTGTCGTCGCCAACGAGGGCGAACCTGACGATAACTACAACGATCCAGAGGGCTCAGTATCCATCATCCGCATTAACGGCAGCAGACGGACACACTCCGAAGTTACCTTCACTCACCTCACTCCTGAAGACGTTCCAGGTGTTCGCATCACGGGTCCCAAAGGCACCACCGTTGCTAAAGATCTTGAGCCTGAATACGTCGCCATCGATGGCAATATCGCTTTTGTCACCTGTCAGGAAAACAACGCGGTTGCCAAAATTCATATCGCGAGAAACCGTGTGTTATCGGTCATGCCACTTGGCTCAATCAACCACGGCGTGCTTGGTAATGCGATCGATGGCTCGGATAGAGATTTTGATGGTTCTAGTGGCGGTGGTGGAATTATCCGCATCGCCAATTGGCCGATTCACGGTTTGTTGATGCCTGACGGTATCGCGACCTACACTGCCGCCATCGAAGAAGGCAGTAAGAAAAAAGGCACCTTTTTCGTCACCGCCAACGAAGGCGACGCACGTGAATGGGGTGATTACTTAGACGAATCCCGCCTCAGCACCAGAACGCTAGACCCAAGCGCCTTTCCGCTCGGCAGCACGCTCAAATTGCCAGTCAATATCGGACGTCTCAACATCATCAATACAGAAGGACTTATTAACGGTACTGATACACATGAAAAACTTTTCAGCTACGGCTCGCGTTCGTTCTCTATCTTTGATGAAAACGGAAAAATGGTTTTCGACAGTGGACAAATGATCGAAATCTACATTGCTGAAAATTACCCAGATTATTTTAACAGCAATCACGAGGAAGGTCCTAGTTTGGACAATCGCTCTGACAACAAAGGTCCCGAGCCTGAAGCCGTCGAAATCGGTGTCATCGGTAACAAGACCTATGCCTTCATTGCTCTTGAGCGGTTCAGCGGTATCTTCGTGTGTGACATCACTAACCCACGCGACGTCAAGTTCGCCGGCTTCGGAATGAATCGTAACCTCGCGGTGGAGTTCGACGAAGAAAACCTCACCAACATCGCCGCCGCTGGTGACCTTGGTCCTGAAGGTCTCGATTTTGTGCCTGCCGACAAGAGCCCGAATGGGCAGCCCCTGCTTGTCGTTGCTAACGAAGTAAGTGGTACCACCACAATCTATCAACTCAGCGATGTGATTATTAGATGATATAAAATATTATTTCTGCTTTTTCCAAGAGCCGGCGGGAGCTTTCCTTCCGGCTCTTTTTAATGTCTAAAGCTCACCTCCCAAACTCAATACAAACTGCTTTCAAGTACTCGGCCTCGCGGAAAGCTGCGGGATGATCCGCTGCGTGGCCGCTGCGCCAGAGTTCTCTCCACGTTCTTCCTGATGCTTGTGCGGTTTCTTGGATGGTGCGGAAAAAATCATCTGAAGAAACATGTGCCGAACAAGAGGCAGCGACTAAGACTCCGCCCAGTCGTAAGCGTGATATCGCAGCGGCGTTCATATGTTGGTAAGCACGGATCGCCCCAGCTCGCTCTGATTCACGCTTCGCCAAGGTTGGCGGATCCGTGATGATGAGATCGTAGTTTTCACGGGTTTCGTCCATCCACTTAAATGCATCCGCCTGCACTGCGTGGCGTTTGACTTTTGAGATTTGATAGTTGTTAGAATTCAAAGAAAAATTCCGCGCCGCGCTATCGAGGGCATACGCACTGATATCGAGATCGGTCACCGATGATGCGCCACCCCTCGCAGCGTAGAGCGAAAACCCACCTGAGAAGCTGAAGACGTTTAACACATCGCGACCTTTGGCGAGCGTTTCAACGCGCGCGCGGTTATTGCGTTGATCGAGAAAGAATCCGGTCTTCTGGCCTTTGAGAACCGCCGATTCAAAACGCAATCCGTTTTCAGAAAACACCACGATTTCTTCGCCTGGCTCCCCGCAGAAGCCCTCGGCAATCGCGTATTTCTGCGTATAGGCTATGACGTTTCGGCTCATTCTGAGTACCAGAAATTTCGGCGCAAATACTTCGCGCAACACGGCTTCGATTTCCTCCCATCGCGCTAACCAACTCGTTGCATAAATTTTCACCACCAAAGTATCGGCATATCGATCTGCAACGAGTCCGGGAAAGCCTTCGCTTTCACCTTGGATCATCCGCGCACCATCGGTGCCGGGCTGAATGATACTCCCTTCACGCTTCGCCAAACAGGCACGCGCTTTTTCTAACCACCAATCGCGATCAATGGTCATCGGTTTTCCAACATGGAGAATGCGCAACCGAATCGGAGACTCCGCCTCATACATCCCAACCGCCATAAAGCGATCTCGCTTGTCATATATTACCGCGAGTTCACCGGTTTCACCCTCACGGTTTTGCATCTTGATGCTCTCCGCATAAATCCACGGATGGTTGCTCCGTATCGCGCTCTCCGCACGGGGATAAAGCGAAAGCCGCAATCTTGATTTCTTGTCATCGGTCACTCCGGATCATGGTAGCCTTAGACATTTTTAAATCGAGAAGAATTAGCTCATAATCCTTCACGTTGGGAGTTGAAATTTGAAATTTGAAATTTACTCTGGATACGTGCCCGCCACCTACACCACTCATGATCTTCCAGGCGGTCCACACTTGGCTCATGCTTATTTGCCAGAATCTGAATGCGCGGCGCTATCGATTTATATTCCGGTCGGCTCGCGTGATGAAACCGGAAACATTCCGTCGGGGCTTGCCCATTTTTCCGAGCACATGGCTTTCAAAGGCACAAAAACCCGCTCGGCCAAAGAACTCACCCTCGCCATCGAATCCGGTGGTGGCCAAGCAAATGCCTGCACCTCGGAAGATTACACGGTTTACGAAGCGCAAGGCGAAGCCGAGTTGATGCCAGTGCTGATCAATGTTCTAACGGATATGGTTTGGCACTCGACGTTTCCTAAAAACGAAATCTGTCTCGAACGCGATGTGATAGGCGAGGAAATCACCATGATACGCGAGACGCCATCGGATCACATCAACGATCTGTTAGCTGCAGCCACATGGCCAGAACATCCACTCGGGCAATCCATTTCCGGATCGTTGAAATCCATCGCAAAGATTGATCGTGCTTGTTTGTTAGATTTTGCAACCACTCATCACTTTCGTGATGACATCGTCATCGCCACTGCAGGACCGATGCCTGTAGATGCGATTCTTAAAATCCTGCTGCCGCTTTTGCCGAAAGAGTTCAAGCCTCCAACTCCACGCTCCAAGCAAACCTTATCTCCCTGCCGAGAAATCATCGAGCGTCGCCACACCGATCAACTCCAGCTTGCTCTTGCATGGCACACTCCAGGCCGCCAGGCGCCAGAACGCCACGCCTTGCGTTTACTATCGCTCATCCTCGGTGAGTCTTCGTCTTCGCGCCTTTTCACCGAACTCCGTGAAGAACGTGGGCTCTGCTATCAGGTCGGCTCCGAAGTTTCGCTTTTTGAGGAAACCGGCGCCCTCCAAATCCTCGCTGGCCTCGATCCCGAATCACGCAAGGAATCGTTGGAGACGATTTTGAAAGAAACTACCGATCTCGCCCAAAACGGCCCGCGCGCCGGCGAGCTAGAACGCGCCAAACGCCTTGCGATCGCTCAATCCAAACTCGGCTTCGAGTCCACTTCCGCTCACTGCTCATGGGTCGGCGAAGGCTTGCTTTTCTTCGGACACATTCCCTCGCCACAACAAGCCCGCGAAAACCTCCTGCAAGTCACTGACCAACAAGTCCAGGCGATTGCCAAAAAAATCTTCGCTCAAAAACCCGCAATGGCGGAGATCCGGGCGAAAGGAAGGTAGTAAAATCTCGCGCAAAGTCGCCAAGACGCAAAGGAATGGATAGCATAGCTTTGGCGCTAAATCGGTGATCTAGTTCTCCAGCGGTTATAGTAGATTATGCTTTCTTCGTCTGTGGATTTTCTTCCGGATATCATATGAAATACCAAATTTGCATTTTAAACTTTGCGGCTTTGCGGCTTTGCGCGAGAAATATGCATCTAATTTTAATAAAGCAGACCCTCATCATCAGAGTTTAAAGTTGCATGTCTTTCCAACCCTTCACACCCGCCCATTTCATCACTTTAGCCATCGGCTTTGTGATCATTGGAATGTTGATTGTATTAGCGAGACGATCTGAAAAATCCCAACGTATCATCACTGCGCTGCTAGCGTTTTGTAATTTGGTTTCATATCCCTTCGCTCTATATGCGTGGCGTGAATATCCACATTCGTTAGATAATCTTTTGCCTTTTCATCTTTGCGACCTCGCGGCGATCGTTGCGGGGTTCGCCTTGGTGACGCGTAGACCCATTCTGCTCACGCTGACGTATTTTTGGGGACTCGCCGCCACCACTCAAGCACTCATCACACCTGCTCTCAGTATAGGCCCGCCTGAACTTCCGTTCATCCATTTCTTCTTCCAACATTTTGTCATCGTCGCTGCGGCTCTTTACATTCCCATCGTTCTAAAATGGAGGCCCAAACAACCTTGGTGGAAATCCCCCCTCAGCGTGCTCGCTATTTCCATCGGCTACCAAGCCACCGCCTTGCTGATCAATGCGATTTTAAAAACCAATTTTGCCTTCGTTTCAGACTTTCCGGATAATCCCTCTCTCATCGATCACCTCGGCCCATGGCCGGTTTACTTGTTCGCGATGCAAGGCCTCGCGCTGATTTTTTTCCTGCTCCTCGCCTTACCGTTTCGCCGATCATCTGCCGACTGAATCGCCATGAGATCTTCCTTGCCCTCTAGTTAGATACGCATCATCCTATACTATGGAAAATTCACAACAACCTAGTCAACAGTTACCACAAACATCTGGTATGGCAATCGCCAGCTTGGTCACAAGCCTCACATGTCTCGCGCCTCTCGCTATTATTTTTGGTCACATGGCGATGTCTCGTATCAAACGTTCTGCGGGTCAATTGACCGGATATGGTTTGGCACTTGCCGGCACGATTATGGGTTATGTTGGCTTGGTTGTAATGATACTGATTATTCCCTTCATGTCCGTTATGTTCGTTGGTGCTCGCGCATGGAAAAAAGGCTCGGATCGCGCGGCTTGCATCATGAACACCCGCAATTTGCAACAAGCGGTGCGAGGCCATCAAAACATGACTTCCATGAAGGTTGGCGATCCTATCGACTGGAATGTTATCTTTGGTCCCGATGGTTATCTTCCACAGCCGGTCTGCCCACTCGGTGGCACATACACCTTTGTCGAAACCATCCCTCCAGTCGGCACCTTGGTAGGTAGTTGCAGTCATGCGGATCACGTGCCCGCTGATCATTCAACTTGGTAAAAGTATCTTCCGGTAGCGAGAACTGGGATTTTTTGTTCGTAAATCATTATGTATCACGAACAATACCCGCCCATGAGTTTTAGAAAAACCAATCTCGCCTGCACTTTGTTACATAGTGCTTCTGCTATCCTTTTTTCGATTACGTTCGCATCTGCGCTTAACGATGAGCCACCTACAAAGACCGAGGGGACGGCGAATCCTAAACCACTTCCAGCACTTGAAGAAGAGAAGGCCATTCTAGCCAACATCAAGGCCCCCGATGGCATGGTGACCAAACTGTTCGCTCGCGAACCCGATGTCCAGGATCCCACGGCCATCACTTTTGACGACCAGAACCGCCTCTACATCGCCGAGACTCATCGCTTCGAGCGCGGGATTGAGGATAATCGTCGCAACCCTTGGGTGGCAGATGATTACAAACTCACCAGCACCGCCGAGCGTTTGGAAATGTTGAAAAAATATGCGGAGAAATTCCCGGATAAAAAGCCGATGGAGTATTTTACGAAATACTCAGAAATGATCCGTGTCATTGAAGATCGAGACGGCGATGGCAAATGCGATCACGCCACGATCTATGCCGATGGCTTCAACAATCCACTCGACGGCACCGCAGCCGGAGTCATGGCGCTTGATGGAAAAATTTATTTCGCCTGCATTCCACATGTATGGTTGTTAGAAGATACCAATGGTGATTTGAAAGCAGATAAACGCGAGTCGCTACAAGAAGGCTACGGTATTTCTGTTAGTTTGAGCGGACATGATTTGAACGGCTTCGCGCTCGGTCCCGACAACCGCATCTGGTTCACGATTGGCGATCGCGGCTACAATTTGAAAACCAAAGAGGGGAAACATCTTTATTCTCAATACGAAGGTGCCGTATTCCGCATGGAGCGCGATGGCAGCAACCTAGAAGTCGTTCACACTGGATTGAGAAACCCAAAGGAGATCGCATTCGATCGCTACGGCAACGCCTTTTCCGTCGATAACGAAGCCGACATGCAAGACATGGCTCGCTGCGTCGCCGTCGTGGAAGGCGCGCACTCGGGTTGGCAGCGCGGACATCAAGCGTTCCAAAAATTCACCACCCTGATCCAAGGAACGAGTCGTCACGACACCAACTGGATGCGCGAGCGCCATTGGGACATGGACAGCCCGCTACGCCCGCGCGCCATCTTAGCTCCTGCAGGTTGGGTCAGCAAAGGCCCGTCGGGTCTCGCTTACAACCCTGGCACGGGGCTCTCGGAAAAATGGGACAACCATTTCTTCGTCTGTGATTTCACCGGCGCTACCAGTGCCGTGATTGGTTTTCGCATGGAGCCAAACGGCGCGGGCTTCAAAATCGCCAACAAAGAAAACTTCGTATCTGGAATGCTCTGCACCGATATCGAGTTCGGTTACGATAGCAAAGCCTACGTGACCGATTACGTGGGAAGCTGGCCGACCCATGGATTTGGAAATATTTTTTCCTTCGAAGATCCTGCTGAAACCGCTAAGCCGGAAACCAAACAGGTCCGCGAACTATTCGCGAATAGCATCGAGAAATTGTCCGCAGAGAAACTCGCCGAGCTGCTCCGCCATCCAGATATGCGAGTGCGCCTCCGAGCTCAGTTCGCTCTCGCGGAGAATCCTGCAAATCGGCAGATCTTTGTCGCAGCGACTAACGAGAAAGAAAAAATCACCACACGACTGCACGGAGTGTGGGGACTTGGAAATCTCGCCCGCTTGAAAAACGACAGAGCCTCCGCTGACGACCTCATCTATCTCTGCGGCGATGCCGATGCGAAAGTCCGCGGCCAAGCCATCCAATGCCTTGGCGATCTCAAGTTCAATTCTCCGCTCAACATCGCAATGTCACTGCTCAATGATTCCGATCCGCGCACTCGCATGCTCGCTGCCATCGCCGTTGGAAAACTCGGACACAAAGGACAAGTCCCCGCTCTGATGGCTCTCGTAGAAAATAACAACGACCAAGACGAATACGTCCGTCACGGTGCAGTTCAAGGCATGGTTCGCCTCGGTAAGGCCGATGCCATTTACGCCTTCGCCAATTCCAAATCCCCAGCAGTACGGCGCGCGGTTGTTCTCGCCTTGCGTCGCATGCAAGACGCCCGCATCGGTGATTTCCTGAAAGACTCCGACCTCTCCATCGCGGTCGAAACCGTTCAAGCAATCAACGACAATTACATCGAAGGCGCTCGCCCTGCTCTCGCTGCAGCAACTCACCTCATCGGCAAATCCACATGGGCGGTCGATCTCCGCATCCTCAACGCGATGATACGCACGGGTGGCGATAATAATATCCGTCGCTTGCTCACCATCGCCGCAGACGAATCGCTCTCGGAAAACGCCCGCACCGAAGCGATGTTTCTTGTTAGACGTTTCGAAAAAATTCCGCCCACCGATCCAACCACCGGCATGTATCGCCCTATCCCAGAACCACGCAATATCGAAGCCGTGACTCCGGATATCCGTAAAACGATCGAATCCCTGCTCACCAAATCCTCAGGCAATTTGCTTGTCGAAGTCATCGGCGCTGCTGGACAATTCAAAGTTTCCATCCCACGTGATGCGATGTTTGGCCAACTCACCGGCAAAAGCATTCGTCCGGACATACGTATCGCCGCACTCAAGACCCTTGAAAAGGACGCGCCCAATGAATTGCCTAAAACCCTCGTCGAACTCATGGAGGATCCAGATGCACGCATTCGTGCCGCGGCTCTCGAATCGCTTGGCAAACTCGCACCAGAAACCGCGTTCGAAGTCGTTACCAAAATCCTCACCTCCGGCAAACCGGACGATCAACAGCGCGCATACGCCCTGCTTACCAAGCTCGAGCATCCCAAAGCCGCTGGCACGCTCCTAGAGCGCTTGAAAAAGCTCTCCGCCCAACCCGCTGCCGTCCAACTCGATATTCTCAACGCCGCCGCAAAACGCCCCGAGCCGGAATTCAAAGCAAGCATCGCTGAATACGAAGCCTCACTGGATAAAGCCAATCCACTCGCCGCATTCCAAATCGCTCTCGAAGGAGGCAACCTCGATAACGGACGCAAGATTTTTCATGGCAGTGGAAACTGCGTGCAATGCCACAAAGCCGGCGACCGCCCCGGAGGCGAAGCAGGCCCGAACCTCAATGGCGTCGGGGCCCGTCAAAACACTGCCTACATCCTCGAATCCATCGTGAACCCCAGCGCCAAACTCACTCCCGGATATTCACCCATCGCCATCACCATGAATGACGGATCCCTCGTCTCAGGCATGATGATGAAAGAAACCGATACCGAAGTCGTCGTCCGAAACATCGAAACCCAAAAAGAAACCGTCTGCAAAAAAACCGATATCAAAAACCTACCGCCGGTCATGTCCACCATGCCGCCCATGGGTCTGATTCTAAGCAAATCCGATTTACGCGACCTCGTGGCTTTTCTTGAGTCGTTGAAAAAATAAGCGTCACTTAAATTCTCAAAAATGAGAATTTAGAAGTTGCCCCCCAGATCCACTACTGCTAATCTACAAACCGTGATTAAAAGTTTTGCCGACACAGAAACTCGGAGAATTTTTGATCTCACACCGTCTCGAAAACTACCAGTTAGCATTCAAACAAGAGCGAAAGTGAAACTCGATCAATTGCATGCAACCTCCGAGTTGAATCATCTTCGCATACCACCAAGTAATCGATTGGAAAAACTATCAGGAACACTTCGCAGATATCACAGCATACGAATCAACCAACAATGGAGAATCGTTTTTGAATGGAAAAATAACCACGCTTACGAAGTCCAAATCACCGATTACCACTGAGCCAGCATGAAAACTCTACCTCTTCCAAATGCCTTTGCTGAAACTCTTCGCGAAACACTCGAAGAATGGCCTTCATCTCAAAAGGAAATTGCCCTAGCAACTGGAATTCTTGCATCCCATCTTTCAGAGATGAAGTCTGGAAAGCGCCGCTGCACGCCTGAATATGACCTCAGACTTTCACGATTTTTCAATATGGAACCGGGTTTCTGGATGCGCCTTCAACTCCATTACGAAATGCAGCGGACGCGCTTGGATATCGGCGCTAGAATTGAATCCGAAGTTCATCCAGCAGCCTAATTCCCCAATGTCCGATTCCTCTAACAAAAAACCCCGCGTCAATGTCCGTCGTCCGGATGTGATGGAGCTTGTCTCGGCCGAGGTTGCGGTGCACTATCGTTCATCGCTGGTGGAAAAAATCAAAGATCAGGGCGGCAAGCTGACCTGCGGAAACACCACGCTGCTACTCGCCCGGGACTTCGGTTTCTGCTATGGTGTCGAGCGCGCGATCGATCTCGCCTACGCCTCACGCAAGGTCTTTCCCGAAAATCGCATCTTTCTCATCGGTGAAATCATCCACAACCCGGAGGTGAATCGCCAGCTCCGCGAGATGAACATCGTCTCCCTGCCATGGCGGGAAATTGATGCATCCTATGACGATCTGACGGAAGACGATGTCGTCATCGTCCCAGCCTTCGGCGCCCCGACGCATTTCATGGATAAGATCGAAGAGCGTGGATGTTACACGGTCGACACCACATGCGGCGATGTCATGAAAGTCTGGCGGCGGGTGCGCGGCTACGCAAAGGAAGGAATCACTTCCATCATTCATGGCAAGGCGGATCATGAGGAAACGCGCGCCACTTCCTCACGCGCGCTCGGTGAACACGGGACTGGGCATTACCTCGTTATTCTTACCCTTGCGGATGCGGATTTTGTCTGCAACCACATCCGCAACGGCGGAGACAAGGAAGCTTTTCTCAAGCGTTTCGCAGGATCTTATTCCGAGGGCTTTGATCCCGATCGGGACCTGCAGAAAATTGGCATCGCCAACCAGACGACCATGCTGAAAAGCGAGACGCAGGAAATTCAAAACCGCCTCTCCAAAGCTATCTCGAATCGCGACGGATCCTCTGAAAACTTTTCCATGTTCGATACGATTTGCGGTGCTACCCAAGAACGCCAGGACGCTTTGTTCGAGATGCTGAAAACCAAAATGGATTTGCTCCTCGTCGTTGGCGGATACAACTCTTCAAATACCGCGCACTTGGTTGAAATCGGTGAAAAAGAACTCCCCACGTTTTTCATCAGAGACGCATCGCAGATCACTTCTCTGGAGGAAATCGTTCATTACGATCTGCATCACCAAAAGGAACAAACCACAAACTATGCGAATGTGTTTGCCGGCAAGGATCACATCATCGTCGGCCTCACCGCCGGTGCGTCCTGCCCGAACAACCTGATCGAGGCGACGGTGAAAAAAGTTTTCGAGCTCCGCGGCGAGAAACTTTAATAGTCCGCTTGCCAGCCCACCGCGAATTTACAAATCTCCGGGCATGGAACATCACGTTTATTTCTGGCTCAAAGACGAATTCAAAACCGAAGCAGGTCGCGCACGCATGGAAGCCGCCCTCGCCGAATTGGTGAAATCCCCTAACATTTCCAAAGCCCACTGGGGCAAGCCTGCCGCTACCGAATCCCGCCCCGTCACGGATCATTCATGGGATTACGGCATTTCTCTCCAGTTTGATACGATGGAGGCCCACGAAACATACCAAAAAGCCGATCCCATCCACGACGCCTTCTCCGGCGGTCACCGGGAACTATGGGCGAAGGTTCTGGTGATGGATCTGGCCTAACAAAAAACTAATCAAGCCGATCTTTCCAATAATTTGGATGCCTGCTTGAATGTGCAACGGCTGCCACCACAATCACATTCTCCCGAATGAAGTAGGCGATGTAATACGGAAATACCGGACAATTGGTTCGTCGAAAACTTGCATTTTGCTCTCGCCATAAAAGTGGATGCTCCAGAATCATCGAACAAATCTCGACGATTTCCGTGTAAAAGCGTTTACCCAAACCAAGCTGTTTTTGCTCGTAGTAGTCAACCGCCTCAAACAGCTCTTGGCGCGCCTCAGGAAGAATCTCCATTTTCATGGATTCAAATGACGAGCAAGTTCCGCAAAAACCTCTTGTGCTGGAATTCCCTGAGTTTCACCAGCGTCATACCTTCTCATTCGCTCTCTTATTTCGAGAGTCCAGGCTTCGTCTGTTTCCAAAATTTCTTCTGGCTCGACACTGGCTAATATCCTCTGAGCCAAAGCAAAACGTTGGTCGGGCGGCAACTCAATCGCGCCTAAAGCTAGGGCATCAATCGTTTGGATCATACAGATTAATTTAATTCAATTTTCAAGCATGTCCAGTTTTCGTTAACCGAAAAATCCTGAAATCAACTCTACAAAATTTCCAAATGTGCAGGCCTGTCTGGCCCGGCGACACGCCAGTGGGCCAGATAATATTCTTTCATCGCAGACCGCACCTCCACTCTGAGTTTTCCCTGCTGCATTCCGTAATCCAACATGATCGTACCGCGTTGTTCTTCGCTAAGTTGCGAGTTCGGAACCAGCTCGATCACTTCTGTTTTCTCCCACTCTTCATCGACGGGAACATTAAAAATGTCTCCCGGCCAGTCCGCGATCTCAATCCGACTCAGCACGAAATCCTGAAATCTCTCATTTTTAAAACACCATGCCCGCGCATGCCAACGCTGTCCGTCGTGTGCCAACGCATGGGGTGCAATCTCACGAAAACTCAACGTGCCACTCTTCACGGAACCGTATTTCACCCGCAGTCTCCGCCGCTGATCCAACGCAAGAAATACGTTTCGCTGAACTGGACGACTTGCCTCGCGCGCAAGTGGACGAATAAAATCAACCGTGGCGGCGGATTGTATCCGCCCAGCCATTCCCATTAGCGGATTATCAACCCCCAAAAACAATCTCACCGCCTCCTCCAAGCGCGGCTCGTGCATCACGCAACTCATCCTCTCATGGGCCTCATACCGCTTCGCCCGCACATTATAAGTCAACGCCATCGGATTCATTTCCTGATATCCCTGCAAATCCGCCGATGCCTGGGCTGCCGATATCCCGAACACCGCCCGCAGATCCCCACGATTCACCACACCTTTCCACCAAGCCAAACGCTCGATAAAAAGCATCCGCTCCCTAGCAGCCCATTGATCTTTATTGCTCGTATTCCCCATAAATATACATCGTTAAAAAATAACGTATCGTTTTTCTTGACGCAATATCTCCAACAAATAACAAATAACGCATCGAATAAAACGACTTGCTACATTTCAACTACTAACCAAAACACTCGACCACCAGCCAAAACTTAAGAAACCTAAACAAGCCGCCACTTCTACTTAGTAGACGGAGCTGAAATCGAATCCATCTCTCGGATCCAACCAAACTACAGTGCGGGATTTCACTGGAAAAAACGTAAAACGTAGCCTAAATTGATTTTCGTATGACAACATCTTTAATATCACCGAAATATCAAATCGTCATCCCTAAGGAAATCCGTAAGGCGATGAATTTAAAACCCGGGCAGCGGCTGCAGCTCACCCAAGTCGAGGGGAAAATCGAAATCCGCCCCATCCTCACCCCTGTCCAACTCATCGGCTTCCTAAAAGGTAAGACCCCACTCAAACTGGAGCGAGAGCCAGATCGCAAATTCTAAAAAATCCTCCCCCATGCAGCACCACATCCTCGATTCATCCGCATGGCTGGAATGCCTGGATGCGGGCCCAAACGTCAAACACTTCGGCCCCATCTTACGCAAACTCCCCAATTTGATCATCCCCGCCATCGTCCTCACGGAAGTCCGAAAAGTCGCCCTCAAACAACGCAGCGCCGCCGAGGCGGAAGCCGTCACCGACTCCATGCGCAGCGGCATCGTCATCCCCGCCGACGAGACAATCTCCATCCTCGCGGCCGATCTGTTCATCAAATACAAACTCCCGCTCGCAGATTCCATCATCTACGCCACCGCTCTGATCCACAAAGCCACCCTCTGGACCCAAGACGACGACTTCAAAGACCTCCCAAACGTCAAATATTTCCCGAAATCCAAATCCTGAACGAGCAAATCGTATTATAGCGGCGATCACCAGTCGCCGATCTTCCCATTCTCATCCTCCCCTCCAAAAAATGCTCTTCTACGCCCACACTCTCAAAGACCAACCCAAGGAGAAATGGGAACCACTCTTCACTCCTTTTGATGAAGCTGAAGACGTGTGCCAACGCGACAATTGCGATAAATGTAAAAATTTAGAACCTTACCACGGCCACCTAAACAAGGTCGCTTTCTGGACAGCAAAATTCGTAGCCGAAATGTTTCCTAAAGATTCCGATGAATCGGAATCCGCACACCAGTGGGGGTATCTAACAGGAATCTGGCATGATTTAGGGAAATTCGCCCCAGCATGGCAAATCTACCTCTCATCCAAAGCGGATCCCCACGCCGGGGAAGTCTCCGGAAAAGTCGATCACTCCACCGCAGGCGCGCAGCAAGCCGTAAAAATCCAAATACTCGGTCACCTCCTCGCCTATCCCATCGCAGGTCATCACTCAGGATTACTTGATGCTGTATCCAACCACGCTTGCCAAAAAACACGCCTTGCAAAATCTGATCTTGCTGACTGGTCTGGCGCCCCGGAGGAAATTATTTCTGCTCCGCTACCAGCTCTTCCTTCATTCCTTCAGCGTGATTCGTTCTCTCTAGCTTTCTTCTCACGTATGATTTTCTCCTGCCTCGTTGATGCCGATTTCCTCGCCACCGAGTCGTTCATGAATCCATCGCAAACTTCGGTCAGAAACCAGATCCCCGAAAATTGTCTCCAAAAAATCGCAGATCTCGTCAGCAAACGAATTGATTCATTTGGCGAACCCTCACCTGACAACTTTGTCAATATACAACGCAGTAATGTAGTGGCGGACTGCCGTACCAAATCATCCGAATCCCCCGGACTCTTCACGCTCACTGTCCCCACGGGTGGAGGAAAAACACTCTCTTCGCTTCTGTTCGCGCTCCTTCACGCCATTCGCCACGGCCAAACCCGTATCATCTTCGTCGTCCCGTTCACCTCTATCATCGAACAAAACGCCCAAGTCATCCGCGACATTCTTGCTCCACTTCAAACACATGAATTCACTCCACTCATCGAGCATCACTCCGCGCTCTCGCCAGAGGTAGAAACTGAGCAATCCCGCCTCGCTGCTGAGAACTGGGACGCACCTGTCATCATCACCACCGCAGTCCAGTTTTATGAATCTCTCTACGCCGCAAAAACCTCTCGCTGCCGTAAGCTTCATAACATCGCCAACTCAGTCATCATTCTCGATGAGGCGCAAACGTTACCCGTCGATTTTCTACATCCCTGCCTCCGCGTTTTGAGTGAACTTACCGCCCACTATCACACCACCGCCGTTCTTTGCACAGCCACACAGCCAGCCATTCACCGTCACGAGCAGGATTTTCCCATCGGCCTCGAAAACTGCCGCGAAATCATCCGTGACACCGATGCACTTTTCACTGCTCTCAAACGCGTAGAACTAAAGTCGCTCGGTAAAATCCCTGATAACGATCTCGCCTGCAGCTTGCTCAATCATTCCCAAGCCCTCTGTATCGTGAATCGCCGCAAGCACGCTCGGGATATTTTCCGCCTTCTCGGAAACAGCGAGGAAAACTTCCATCTCTCCGCCCTCATGTGCGCCGAGCATCGCTCTCAAATCCTTACCGCCATTCGCAATCGGCTCCACGATGGCAAAGCTGTCCGCCTCGTCTCCACCCAGCTCATCGAAGCCGGGGTCGATGTCGATTTCCCCACAGTCTATCGCTCCCTCGCCGGCCTTGATTCCATTGCCCAAGCCGCCGGACGCTGCAATCGCAACGGCAAACTTACCATCGGCCAAACCTACATCTTCACCCCAGAGGACCAAAAAGGAGAAGCCTACTTCCGCGAGACTGCTCAAATCGCCAGCCAACTCATTGAGCTTCATTCTGATCTACTCAGCGAAGATGCCATCCATCACTACTTCGATCTTTATTACTATCAACAGAAACGCCGCTGGGACTCGAAGAATATCCTCGACAGCTTCCGTCTTGATGGCGGCGATAAAGTCCTTCCGTTCAAATTCCAATTCGCGACCGTCGCCAAGGAATTTAAGCTCATCGACGACTGGCAGGTTCCTGTCTTGATACCTTTCGATGACAAAGCCCGCGATCTCATCACCCAACTCCGCAACCCTGCCATTCCTCTTCATCGGAATCTGCTCCGCGCCCTTCAGCGCTATAGCGTCCAAATCTCCGCAGAACTCCTTAACGAAAACATCCGCTCTTTCGAGGTGCTGCGGGATGGTGAATTTCACGCTCTCATCTCCACAGAACTCAACTACTCCAATCACTTCGGCATTACCTTCGATGAAGAAGATGCTGGCAGTGCTAAACTAATCTGCTGACCTAACGGAAATATTTTTCAACATGTCGAACACTCATATCTATCTCAAAATCGCTGGCGATTACGCCCTCTTCTCTCGGCCCGAAATGAAGGTCGAACGCGTCTCCTACGATGTCATCACTCCATCCGCCGCGCGTGGCGTCCTCGAAGCCATCTATTGGAAACCTCAAATCCGCTGGATCATCGATGAAATCCACGTCCTCAACCCCATTCGCTTCACCAACATCCGGCGTAATGAGATTGGTAAAAAAATTTCTAATCCTACGGCAAAACAACTCAGCGGCGAGGAACCACCGCCAGAGGGGATTGATATCAACGACCACAGACAGCAACGCGCTTCTCTTCTGCTCAAGGATGTTGCCTACCTCATCAAAGCCCGCGTTCATCTCTTCGACACCCGCCTCGATAAAGACGGCCCAGCAGTCCCAGCCAATGAAGCCGCTGGCAAACACCTCGAAATGTTCAAACGTCGCGCCCTCAAAGGCCAAGCATTCCAACAACCCTACTTCGGTTGCCGTGAGTTCCCCGTCCGTTTTGAACTCATTGAAAACGAAGCCGATCTCCCAAAACCTGACCCTTCATTTCACGGTGAAAAAGACCTCGGTTTTATGCTTCACGATATCGAGTTCCAGCAAGACATCGCTACAAAGAAAGTGAAGTCGACCACTCCTCACTTCTTCCGCGCCAAGATGACCGATGGCGTGATTCTCGTCCCCATACTCCCGTTCAAAATTTGAAATTCAGTTCCCCATGATTCTCCAATCCCTCAACGACCTCTACACCCGCCTCGCAGAAGACCCGTCCTACGAGATCGCCCCACCGGGCTTCTCGCCGCAGAAAGTGAGCTATCGTATCGTCCTCAAACCCGATGGCTCTCTTTTCGCGGTGGAAGATGCTCGCATAGATGGCTCTCCTATTAATCTTCAAATCCCACAACCTGAAAAACGTACAAGCGCAGTAAAATCCCAATTTCTTTGTGACAAACGTGAGTACGTCTTGGGAATGGGCGCAAGCGGACTACGCCTAGATTGCTTTGAGGAATTCAAAAAGAAACATCTTGGTTGGGAAAAGGAAATCAACTCACCAACGTATGCGGTCCTTTGTAGGTTTCTGGAAAACTGGTCGCCGGAACGCTACGAGGAATTTAATAGTCCAGCGGACGTATTTGAATCGTTCGGTGTTTTTCAAATCCTAGGTGAGAAAACCTATATTCACGACTGTCCAATCATCAAAAAATGGTGGAGCGAGCGGAGCAATTCTTCGGATGAGGGATCAACCCGCGCGCAATGCCTCATAACTGGAGAGATTGGCGAGACCATTGGCATTCACCCTGACATCAAAGGATTCAAGAGTTCTGTTGGTCTCGTGGGTATTCAGTCAAACAGTTCATATGAATCTTACGGCAAATCAAAAACCGAAAACTGTCCGATTTCCAAAGCTGCGGCTTTTAACTATGCTACCGCTTTGACTTCCCTACTTGCAGGACCTCAAAAGAAAAAACATCGTACACGATTGGTCGATACAACGGTTGTTCATTGGACAGAGACTCAATCTGAACTTGAAGACATATTTGCAGCGATCTTTGGTGAGTCCTCCGAAAAAAACTCAGAAGGTCAGGATTTAAACCGCCAAGCTCAAATCAACCGCCTCCTCGCAGCAATCAAAAGCGGCACTCATTACAATGAGTTGGGTGATCCAAAAACACCGTTTTATTTACTCGGCTTGGAGCAACCAAATCCCGGTCGATTCTCCATTCGATTTTTCCACCGCTCTACCATCGCCGACCTAATCGATAAACTTCATGATCATCAACGATGCCTGGAAATCATCCGTGAGTTCACCGAACCCGTCGGCAAACGCCAAGCCGATTCCGAGTTTCCCGCCATCTGGCAAATCCTTCGCGAAACCGCCCGTGTTGCCGATGAAATCCCGCCGCTTCTCAGTGGTGCAATCGCCCGATCCATCATCGAAGGCACTCCTTATCCTGAAGGACTTTTCACCGCCATCATCCGCCGCATCCATGCAGACCGCAGCATCAACTATCTCCGCGCCGCCACTTTAAAAGCAGTGCTCACACGAAATCACAACCAAATCATACCCATCATGTTAGACACCCAAAACACCGATCCCGCCTACTTACTAGGTAGGTTATTCGCCGCGCTTGAAAAAACCCAAGAGGACTCCCTTGGAAATCTCAATGCCGGTATTCGAGACCGCTTTTACAGCTCCGCATCAGCAACGCCCGCAGCCGTCTTTCCGCGATTACTACGCACTTATCAACACCACCTCTCTGGTTTAAATGGCGGCGCAAAAGTGAACCGCGAACGTTTAATCCAAGAAATCCTATCATCCGTTGATGCCTCAGGATTTCCCAATCAACTCTCGCTCAAAAAACAAGGGATTTTCGCCATCGGCTACTACCACCAACGCAAAGATTTCTTCACCAAAAAAGAAACTGAAACCACAAACGCATAACTCTTACTAATCTTAATTCTAACTAAACCAACAACATGAACAATCGCTACGACTTCCTCTTCCTCTTCGACTGCCAAGACGCCAACCCCAACGGCGATCCTGATGCAGGCAACCTCCCACGCATCGATGTGGAAACCGGCCAAGGCCTCGTCACTGACGTTTGCCTCAAGCGCAAGATCCGCAACTTCGTCGCGCTCACTGGTGGTGGACAAGAGGGCAAACGTATCTATTTCACCGAAGGTGCCGTCCACAACCTCCAGCATAAAGGAGCTTTTGAAGCCATTGGAGAAACGCCAGCCAAATCCGTTAAGCCTGAAATTAAAGACAAAGCCACCGCATGGATGTGCCAAACCTACTACGATGTGCGAACTTTCGGTGCAGTCATGTCTACCGAAGTCAACTGTGGTCAAGTGCGTGGCCCAGTCCAACTATCATTCGCTCGCTCCATAGATCCAATTGTCTCCAGTGAACACGCCATTACCCGCACGTCCGTCACCAACGAAAAAGACATCGAGAAAGAGCGCACGATGGGTCGCAAATTCACCATTCCCTACGGACTCTTCAAAGCGCAAGGTTTCGTGAACCCGTTCCTAGCAAACCAGACCGGTTTCACAGATGACGACCTCGAACTCCTTTTCACCGCCCTCGAAAACGCTTTTCAATTTGATCAATCCGCAGCTCGTCCCGCAGGCAGTATGAACCCACGTGCACTGATTATCTTTAAGCACGATAGCGCTCTTGGATCAGCTCCAAGCCACAAGCTCTTCGATCTTGTCACGGTGAAAAAGAAAGACGGAATCGAGGTTCCACGCTCGATCAATGATTACGATGTCGCCATCGACGAAGCTGCGATGCCTGAAGGAATCACCCTCATCCGCCGTATCTAACATGCACATCACACCTTCATTAACTCCCGCCGCGATGGAGCGGTGGGAGCGTATGGATGTAAAAGGGCGCGAGTTGATACTTGCGCGCATTTGGTGTGTTCATTGCAAAAAGAATCACGGCATACGTGATGCAGAAGGCCATCTTCATCCATCTGGCGACATCATATTGTTGGGCTTTTGTCCATCCTGTGGGGGCAAAGTCGCACGTGTGATAGAGACAGGAGACACTATGGGACCAGCAAAATACTACCCTTAACGCTATTCATGCCCGACCCCATCTCCATCTCCGCCCTACAGCACTGGCTATACTGCCCGCGCCAGTGTGCGTTGATTCATAACGAGCAGGTTTGGGCGGAGAATCAATTCACGGCTGAAGGTCAGCTTCTGCACAAGAAGGCCAATGAAGACCCAGATGAACATCGATCTTCTGGCTCCATCCTCCGTCATCTTCATATCTCCTCTGAAACATTCAATATCACAGGCATCTGCGATATCGTGGAAATTCATTCTATGAAATCCACCACGCGCAACGTGGTGCCTGTGGAATACAAACGCGGCAAACCAAAATCCCACCGCGCGGATGAGGTGCAAGTTTGTGCGCAGTCGATTTGTTTAGAGGAAATGTTCCAAACAGAAATTCCATTAGGTTTGATTTTCTACGGGAAGACCCGGAGACGCACCGAGGTCATCCTTGATCAGGAACTGCGCGATCTAACATTTTCAACCATCACAGCCGTCCATGAGATGAAACAATCTGGCTTCACTCCGCTGGCGGAATACGATTCCAGCAAATGTGATGCCTGCTCGCTCATTGATCACTGCCAACCCAAAGCCATGCGACTTAAACGCGGAGCAGCATCATGGTTTGCCTCCAATCTCAAAACTGAGCCTTGAGATTTCAAATCCATGAAAACACATCTCAACACTTTATTTGTCACCCTCGAAGGCACCTACCTGCGGAAAGATGGTGCGGCCGTTGAGATCCGCCACGAAGGCGAAACCAAACTACGTGTCCCTTTGCATAATCTGGAAGGAATTGTCACCTACGGTTGGGATACCACGGTTTCAGCCAGTCTCATGGCAGGCTGTCATGAACATGGAGTTTCCATCACTTTTCTGACACCTCATGGAAAGTTCATCGCCAGTTCTTACGGAGGAGTCTCGGGAAATATCCTCTTACGCCGCGAACAATACCGCCGTGCTGAATCCGAGGCAGCATCGCTGTCCATCGCGCAAAATATGATTGCTGCAAAACTACACAACACACGAACCATCCTCCAGCGCGCCGCCCGTGACCACGGAAGCAAATCCGCCGAACGTGCCTATGCGCTTACGCGTGCTGCCGATTTTTTAGCCAGTCGCATCTCTGCCTGCTCACGTACGACATCGCTCGATTCGTTACGCGGGGTGGAGGGTGAATCTGCTGCGGCATACTTCGCAGTGTTCAATCACCTTCTCACTACTGACGATCCCAATTTCCAAATCATAGGTCGCTCCAAACGACCTCCACTGAATCGCACCAATGCACTGTTGTCTTTTCTCTATGTCCTTCTGGCTCACGATTGCCGTTCAGCCTGTGAAACCGTCGGACTGGATCCTCAGTCTGGATTTCTCCATCAACCACGATCGGGGCGTCATTCTCTCGCGCTAGATCTCATGGAAGAGTTTCGTCCCATTTTTGCAGATCGCCTGGCTCTTTCATTGATTAATCGCCAACAAATCCGTGCCGATGATTTTGAAGTCCAACAAAGCGGTGCTGTTTTTCTTAAACCGGACTCGCGAAAAAAAATCCTCACCGCTTGGCAGGAAAGAAAACAAGAAGCCTTCCACCACCCATTCATCGATGAAAAAATCACCTACGGTCTCTTACCTCAAATACAAGCCCGACTTCTAGCCCGTTACTTAAGGAATGATTACGATGCCTACCCAGCCTTTCTCTCTAAATAAGATTTGGGGCTGTACTAGCTAAGGCTTACTGCTGAGACTGTTTTACCCAGTATTTTAGCTGCTTCAAGAGCATTTGATGGTTACCTCCATTGAAGCGCCATTCACACTCCTTCAAAAACCATTGAAAG
>Ga0315899_10001262_pt1 | contig 29080 bp, 18 predicted proteins | sample LakEriMetagenome_2_FD_203518 | JGI IMG/M metagenome (GOLD analysis project Ga0315899, IMG submission 203518) | Freshwater fungal communities from buoy surface, Lake Erie, Ohio, United States - Buoy 4 MA112 | ecosystem: Environmental > Aquatic > Freshwater > Lake | place: USA: Lake Erie, Ohio... | reverse complement strand
TGTAACCAGAATTGATTCCAGCGGAGGCTGGAATCTCCTTACTCCCAAATAATCCCTGTCATTCTCGCGTAGGCGAGAACCTCCTCATCCTTATTTTCATTTGTCATCCGATAGCTACCGATTCCAGCGGAGGCTGGAATCTCCCTATTCACTAGTTTCAACCTGTCATTCTCGCGTAGGCGAGAACCTCCCAATCCTTAAATAATGACAATGCGCTCTTACCAGTAGCACCATACTACCCTCCCCAATGAAAATCAACCCCCTGTAAAATAAACCTTGCCAGAGGAGGTAGCTTACGGCTATTCGTACTATGAAATAGAACGGGATTTCTTGCCGTAACTACTCTGGAGGAAAGGACTGAAATGACCTATAGCACGCAGGAATTGGTTTCAAAAAACAAATTGTTATTGCTCCGGGACCTAATCTGATGTCTTACAAGCGAATTGTTGAAACTATTCTTACACCACAGATTTATTTAATAATTAAACCGATAAGCCAGTGATATAGAACCATAAGCATGAGCTTTAGCCTTGCTTTTCACTTCTTTGCTCTTTAACACAATATTATAGTTTGCCGACCACCTTTTTGCTGATAGTGATATTCCAATTTGTTGTGAATAGACAAATTTCTCTGCATCAAAAGTAATTGGGCCTTTGTCTTTCAAGAATAGTCCGCCCATGATAGTTGCATCATAGGCAACATAGTTTATTCGAGGAATTGTATATAGAAAAAGTTCCCAGGATTTTTTTTCTGGTGGATCCAGACTGATCAGACTATTATTGCTAATCGACTCAAAAAGATAATTCAGCTTTCCCAATCTGATCAACATTCCGAGATTTGCACCTGAAAATGTATTGCCAAGTAATGCTGAAGAGACCAGCGTAAGATCAGCCATCTTATTTGAAGATCTGAGTAACAGATTCTGGTAATCAAGCGAAACGTTTAAGCCCAATTCACTTTTCAGCTGGTATTCCCAGCCTTTTGGTTCGTAAATGTTTAACAGATCATGATAGCCCATTTGGACTTCCTTACCCAGAGCTGGAGGCCCTATCATTCCAGCTTCAGCTTTGAATCGAAGCATACTCTCATTTTTGTAAAAGCGGTTAAAGGCTGCCGCTCCATAAAGATAACCTGTAAAAGGCCGGTCGTGTAAGGCCGGATCAGGAGCTTTAGCTGAATAGGGTGTATAGATCTCATGACCGAATTCGAATTCGGTGGTGGTTTTGATGAGATTTGGATTATTTATTCTTTTTGCAGCACCGGTAGCATATCGGTAATTTACAAATGTTCCACTCGTATAATACCTATCCTGATAAAAGTAGATATCATTTTCAGTAGTGAAGGACAGTTCTTGTTTAAGAATTTGTGCTGAAACAGATGAAACGGATACTATTGAAATTATCAATAAAAGCCTGATGAATAACAGATTATAGAAATTAGGCATTATGGATAAATTCAATATTTTATAATTATTTAGTTGATTTGAAATCGGATGCTATATTACAGATAGATTTTTATAAAAATAGTATTGTTTGCTATTTGAAATAATAAGAAAAAAAGATGAGGAAAATTTAGTCCTTTTAATTCATAACCAACATTGGGATTAGGCAGGTTCTTCGATCAAAGCTATTTACCTTATGGCGTGACCGAAAGTAAATAGTTGTTTCGCGAATGATTGGTGTAGTATAGGATAAGAAATCACAAATGGGACCTTAAAAGGACTTTAATTTGGTATTTGTATAGGATAGTTTAGATAATATGTTTTGACCTTAGCTTTATTGTATTCCAAATTCAGGCCAGCTTTTCGGCTTCGTTTATAAGCTCGACTTAGTTTAAAATTCATTTATCTGAACCGAGTTCGATCATCAGAATTTTATCCCCCCTGAAATATAAAACATCCGTCCATCTGCAGGTAAAATTCCCGGACCCGGATATCCGCCTGAACGTCGGGTAAAATAATGTTCATCGTTCAGGTTGTTTACCCCTGCCTTTACATTATAATGCTTTAGAAACTTAAAGCTTGCTGATAAATCCTGCACTTGATAGGAAGGAATTAGACCGGTTGTTGCTGCGGAGTTGGCCACTCTGGCGTTTGCTGCGTCGGCGTATGTTTGTCCGATACTACTCAATTGCCAGGTAATGGAAAATCCCTTTTTTGCGTAAGTAGCGCCAAAGCGATGGATGTCGGTAGGTGCATTCTCTACCAGGTTTCCTGCCAGGTTACCACTGATTATTTGTCCGTTTACGGTAGAAGTAGTTTGAAAATTACTATAAGTTGCATTTATAAATGCTAGTGAGGCAAACAGACTCAGATTCCCTGCTTTTGGACTAGACATGAACGCTGATACCGGATCGAATTCAATATAAGCCTCAAAGCCTTTACTCACTGAACGACCTAAATTGGTTCGGTATTGGAAATTTTGACCATTAGTTGTCTGGGTAATAGTTCCAATCCGGTCATTGTAATTGAGGTTGAAATAATCTATATCGAAATTCAGGTAATTACTTACTTTTCCACGGTATCCAATATCCAGATTAAAGCCTTTAGCATCTTTTAATTCGGGGTCTATTACATCTGTAGTTGCAGGTGGGGTTAGGTCTGAAATCAAGACAGGGCGATAAGCCTGTGAAAAATTCGAATAAAATTCGGAGCGCGGGGTGATGTGGTATTCTGCACCAACACCAAAAAGTAAGAAGTTACGCTGCCGGGTTTCCGGTTTTAAGTTAAGGGCTTGGCCATTGACTATATTAAATTGGCCTTCCATCTGTGAATGGATGTTTTCGACCCGCAATCCGGCTGTGAAAAGTAGCTTTTTGTTAATACGGAAAATATTTTCAGCAAAAGCTGCCCGGTTGATATTTTTAAAATCTAAATCGCGGGGAAATAGTCCATTGACCAAGTCGTAACTCATCTCACTTCCGGAATCTCCTCTGCCCATCTGCTTGCGGTCAATTCGCCCATTAAAATATCTTAAGCCCGCTGCCATGCTATTGTTTAAGCCAAATAATCGGTAGTCTGTCAGTAATCGAAACTCAGTACCATAAGTAGTATAGTAATCTCTGTCAACTTGTCGGTTGCTCAGGTTGTCGGCAGTGGTGATTGGGTTAACAAAACCCACACTGTTTCTTTCAGCAAAGGTGCCGAATGTTTTCAAACTAAGTTTGGTTTTATCATTCAGAATGTATTCTGCACTAAGTGATGGAATTAACCAAGGAGTACTGAGCCAGTTGCGACTCCGCACACTTTGGCGTGGATTCTGAAGGAATTGGAGATCCCCTAAACCTCCCGCTTGCTGACTCCGGGTAGTCATGTAGGTGATTTCAGAAATCAGTTTCAATTTTTTATTCAGGGCATAACTCCATTCAACATGGGCATGATCGGTGTTAAAATAACCATTATCCCTCCATCCATTACCCACACGTTTTTGATAATATGCGGTATAACTCAATCGACCTTCAGTACCTCCAATGTAATTAAAGGTACTAAACAGTCCGTTGCTGCCCACCGTGTTTTGAGATTCGAATGTAAGCTTGGTTGAAATATCCGGCTTGCGTAAGACGAAGTTCATCAAACCTCCAAATTGCGGACCATATTGCAGCGAGGAAGCCCCACGTACAATTTCAATACGATCTACTACTTCCATTGGCGGAGTGTAATAAGCTTCGGGGTATCCCATCGGATCGGGGGTAATATCATAGCCATTCATACGCACGTTAAACTCCCAGGAGCGATTAGGGCTTAAGCCTCTGGATGCTACTCCGAGCTGGATGCCGGAACCGTCATTTTCCCAAACGGAAATGCCCGGTGTTCTGCCGAAAATTTGTCGGCTATTATTCATCGCCAAATTGGCATTGATATTATCCAGTTTGATAACTTCATTTTTTTTGCCAGCATAAATACTGAAGTCTTTAGTTTCGGATAGCGTTTCATTCCCCCTGATCCCACGTGATGTCAAAACAGTTACTTCGCCAAGTGTTAAGTCTTCTGTTTCCAAAAGGAAATTAACAACAGGTGTCTGGTTATCTGCTAAATCAACAGAGATAGTTTTGTTCTTAAATCCGAGGAAGCTAACTTCAATGGTATACGTTCCTGATGAAAGACCTTTAATAATGTATTCACCCTGAGCGTTAGTCTGAACCCCACGGACGGTGCCCTTTAAAACAACATTTGCCCCAACTACCGGTTCATTTTTCGCACTTGAGATCTGGCCTTTTATCATTGCTTTTTGGCCAAATGCCTGTCCCGCAACTAATAACCAGATACCGAGGCAAATAATAAAGTCCTTCATCGAAAATAAATTGGAATGATTCTTAATAAGGGCAAATCTAATATTTATTTAGACTTGTTACAAATAATAAAATATCATTTTTATGTTATTTTTTGCGGACAAATAAGCCTTGTTGGATAAATTTGTCATTGCCGCACTAGCCAAGGCGGAAGCAGCGTAAACGAAGGGACAGTGAACGGACTCTTTGTGGTGAGATTTAAACTAGTATTTTAAATCATGGCCACCACCCCGTCATTTCGAAAATACTAGGCTAAGATTTATGTTACTATAAAATAGGAGGTATAGAGAAATCTCGTGCTGAGAAATGTGTATGTCAAAACTGCTAGTTTGTTGTTTGCGGGTTAGTATTATTTTATTAGTTTTTTGACGGCATAATTGTGTATTGATTGACTCATCCCGCTTATGGCCGCGGACCTATTCAATTTTCGTGAATGAAAATTAAAGATGTCGAGGCTCATCGCCGAGAACATTAGCACCTTTAAAAACGATAAACAACAGCGAATAACACCCACCGCTGCACATACTGATATGAAAGGCAGCGGGTTGGCTCAGCAAGTAATTGCCGCACCATAGCCCGATAGCTATCAGGACGGAATAGAGGTTATTAAAGGTCTGTGCTAGCGTGCCTGTGCAGGACTAGCAATCGCATCTTTTTGGGTAGCAGTAATTCTGGGAATTAAGATCCCTTTATTATTGGTACTGGAAGTAACTTCTAATGCTGCAGAAGGTGCAGGTGTTTTGGTTCCGATACCAATCTGAGCAAATGCAGGTACTGAACCTAGCATTAAGAAAATACTTAATAACAGGTAAAAAATAGACTTCATAGGTTTAATTGATAAGATTCAAAATGAGTTGATATTAACATGGAGAAATAAACTATCATTTTAATTTCAATTAATGAAGACTACAATACATCTCCAAAAAACAAAATTATCTAGTTTTAGGCATCTTTTAATCCATAATACATCTAACCGAAAATCCATGACCTTGTTGTGCTATACCCATGGTTTTAGAAGTTGTTCCTAATCCCAAATTCCAAGAGTGTAAGCTATCATTGGGGGTACTTGTCCAATAAGAACCGCTTCCACCTACCTGCCATGGAGTTGTCAATATTGGATGTTGATGTCCTCCTAGTGGAAGTTTTAAAGGGGAATCAAAACCACTTCCCGTCCATGTTGCAATTTCAGCTTGCCATTCAGTTTTGGTGGGTAGTCGAAAACCTGAAGGACATGGGTTATTTATTCCATTAACACCTTGCCATAAATTAAGGTTAGTTGGATCACGCCAACGATTAGATGCGTGGTTGATAAAATTCCCATTGCCAGGGGTATCTGAGGTAGATAATATGTTAGTTTCTCCTGCTGACCTAGATTCATGACCATCAGATCCCCTTCCCCATTGATATAAATCTCCATAGGCAAGCGCATCAGTTGCACTAGTAGCAACTTGGGAAGCTCCTAAATTCCGGTCCATCCAAACTCTTCCCGTGGCAGTTTTAACGGTATTTCGATAAGAAAATGTGCCATTCCATTTCGGTGTTCCATTTTGAAAAAATAAACTTTGCCCGTTAGAACCAGCCGGCACTTTAACCCAAGCAGTTCCATTCCAATAGAGCATATCGCCTGCGGTGTTACCTGAACTAGGTAGTCCAGTGGGGGTTGTCCAAGCCAAAGTTCCACTACCATTTGTGCTCAACACCTGATTGGCTGCCCCATCTACTTTTGGATAAGTAACCGCACCTGCTGTTATTGTGCCACTTGTTTTTACATTAGTTACATCTGTATTACCCAATTGTATCGTGTTACTCGCAGAAACTATTGCGCTAGCTCCTATTGCTGTAGCATTAGTTAAGGCTCCTGAAGCAACATCTGCAGCATACCCAAGGGCGGTATTGTTGTTGCCAGTCGTATTAGTGAAAAGTGCAGATGCACCAATTGCAGTATTGTTAGTTACACTACCACCACCCTTACCAACGGTTAAACTATTTACCTTTAAATCATATACTCCTAAATCAACTGCGGCCGTAGCTCCTGTATAGGGTATACCACCAGCAGAAGGTGTAATCCAGGTTGGTACTCCTGCTCCGTTTGAACTTAATACTTGCCCAGTAGTGCCTGCCGCAGTATAGGCATGTTCAGTACCTGTTCCATATCCAATACCCCCGGCTGTAGCTGCAGCTGTTGAGTTAGTACCCCCATTGGCAATCGCTACAATTCCAGTTAATGTTCCAGCAGCAGCTGGTAAAGTAATATCTGCACTTCCATCAAATGCTACGCCGTTGATATTTCTAGCAGTAGCTAATTTAGTTGCTGTTCCTGCATTACCAGTAATAGTTGTTTGATCACCAGTATTCGTCCCTGTAATAGCTGCCAATTTTGTTTTTTCTGCAGTGGTATAATCATTGGTTGATAAGTCCTTGCCATCTACTTTATCTACTTTGCTAGCTAGGTCGGTTTGAATAGCCATCAACTTCCAGGAAGTACCTGTATAATAATAAAAACCGATTGGAGCTGTGGTTTGATAAACCAATAAACCCTGGGCAGGACTAGCAATCGCATCTTTTTGGGTAGCAGTAATTCTGGGAATTAAGATCCCTTTATTATTGGTACTGGAAGTAACTTCTAATGCTGCAGAAGGTGCAGGTGTTTTGGTTCCGATACCAATCTGAGCAAAGCTGTTAGTTGCTTTCAGTACTAAAATTGTGATGAAAAACGATTTGGTTACAATTCTCATTTGTGTTTTGATTATGGGTTGGAATTTGCTAATCATTTATTTGACACGTTTTTAATAAATCTTATTTTCGAAAGCTTCGATAAAGAGACCATAAGAAAAAAAATGAAATACGTGTTCGAAAAAATTTGTCGTAAAATTAGTCTTGGGAAGAGGCTGTAATTGAATTACGCTTCCTGAAGTTTGTCTCAATTTTTTTGAAATGAGACAAATTAAAAAAGGTTTTTTTTATTATTCGATGATAATTATTCCTGTCGGAAAAATTCAGAGGGCACCATACTCTTTTCTTTTTTGAATGCTCGATAAAAAGTGGCTCGGCTGCTAAAACCTGACTCCAGTGCAATTGCATCTACCGTTAGGGTACAAGATTTTTTTGGGAATGTTTCAATAAAATATTCAATCCGGAATTTATTAACCCAATCTCGTACGCTTATATTTTGACTGTTATTGATTAATTTGGAGCATTCTATAAGTGTCAAATTAGAGCGCTTGGCAAGTTCGTATAGTTCGAATTCACTATTTAAAAATAATTTCTCATGCAGCATAATATCTACTAAAACAGACATCGAATCTTTTTCTGAGTTTGACACGGCCTTATTCTCTTTCTTATTAGCAAAGTTTGAAAATTTGCTAATAAGTTTTGATTTCCCATCAATAATGAGATACTCATAAAGTAAGGTTGGTTTGCTAAAAATAATATATAAACAACTAAATCCTGTAATTGAACCAAACCAAATTATCAGGCTTTCTGAGAGTGGTAATTGTAGATTGTATACTCGCGTATTTTTTACAATCGAAATTAAAAAAAGGCTTGTTGTAATTAATGTGGTGACACTTAATGCCAATACTAACCAGATCTTTAATGAATTATTCCAACCTTTAATTTGTATAATTTGAGAGCGCATAAGTGCAAGCCAGGATAAAGAGAGATAGCTGAAAAATAATAATGGTCTAAGCCAGAAATGGAATGATGCGGACAAAAAACCAGCGTTATTAATGATCGATTGGTCTTTGGTTTTAATTAACTCAACAACAATTTCATTCCAATTAATTGCTGGTGAAAAATACCAAGGATAAAGATCAATAAAGGCTAAAACTGCAGGAATGAAATGTAAATAGTCAATCCGCCTTAATTTAGTGCGATTATGAATGAGGGAGTTGACATATAAATAAATACTGGCCGGAGCCGCATATAAGAGTGGAAAAGATATTCTTAAAAGATAAGGAGCATGTATAATCAGTCCTGTTTCAATTAAATAAAAAGATAATAATTCAAAAAAGCGGGATAATATCCAAATAAGCAATAAATTGCTCACGAGTGGGCTTACTTTTCTTGAAATAAGTAACCTTATGACGAAGAAAAACAAAACGATACAACCTGCTGATATAAAAGTATTTACGAGCATTATTAGTTATAATCCTGTTTAATTAATTCGATCTTTTTAAGATGTGCTTTCTTAAAATTTCATTGAAAATCGATTAATTAATTAGGATGTTTCATGCTAAAATAAGTAATATAAAATGTAAGTTGGAGTTGGTTACACTATTTTTGATAATTAACAAATTCGAATAGTGATTCAATTTTTCAGAACAAAACGCCATATTACTCAGACCAAAAACACCTCAACTACTAACCGCAGGGAGTGACACAAACAAAAAAAATCATCTACGAATTAACGTAAATGGTCGTTTAAATGGTAGCGGGGAACAGTATCGATCCCGATAGCTATCGGGAGCCGACCTCAGTATTATAAATTTAATCCATAAAAAAAAGCCACCTTGCGGTAGCTTTTACGTAGCGGGGAGCAGGATCGAACTGCCGACCTCAGGGTTATGAATCCTGCGCTCTAACCATCTGAGCTACCCCGCCGAATTCTCCTTTTAAAATGAGAGTTGCAAATATAGAGGAAATTACTTTCCTTTAGAAAAATTGCTGAAAAATAATTCGCTAAGTTTACTAACAAGAAGAGGAATGGCAGAAAAGATAAAGTTTAACGTAGAGTATGAAGTAAAATCATCTCCCAAAATATTATTTGGGTTTCTAAATGAACCTAATGGCCTTGCACAATGGTTCGCAGACGATGTTACTTACAGAGATCAGGTATACACATTTACCTGGGATGGTGAAGAGCAAAAGGCGAAATTACTGTCTATTAAAGAAAATAAATTAGTGAAATTCAAGTGGTTAGATGACGAGCCTCATTGTTATTTCGAAATGGAAATTGTGCAGGATGAACTGACAAATGATGTTGCTTTGGCGATAACGGACTTTGCTACTGAGGATGCTATACAGGATCGTAAACTAATATGGGATAATCAGATACAATATTTGATTAGCGTGTTGGGTGCATAGAGATTAATTTCACTTGTGTAGGGAGAAAATTGAAGTTTTAGGAATTATGATCCTAATCCTAACTCATAATGATTCTTTTTTCTTTTCCTTCAGCAGAAAAGAAACAAAATGCCGCCGCTGCACCTGATGCTATTAAAGTTAGTGGTTTGGCTTTAACTGTGCCTGCCGCACCAGCTGAGGCGGAAAAAAAAGTTAACGGAGATTTTGTGCTTAGGCCAAAGCTTATTAGCAATCCTCTTATTATAGGTAAATATAGTGCTGCTCCTAAGTCAGTGAATATGGTAAAATTGACATTATACTGAAGGGTGGGCTTGCTTTTTATCTTACAGTTAAAGAGGTACTATATTGCATACAAGTGACTAATTTATCTGAAGTTGTATTTTAACCGGACACTAGTGGATTAATTTTCTCTATTTTTACGATGTGAAGAAAGTACACTTATTAGTATTGAAGGCCTTTTTAAGGCCTTTTATCGTTACCTTTTTCATTGTAATGTTCATTTTATTGATGTTATTTTTATTCAAATACATCGATGATCTGATTGGGAAAGGTTTTGAATGGTATGTAATACTTGAATTGCTGGTTTATGCCTCGGCAACTCATGTGGCTATGGCTTTGCCATTGGCAATACTTCTTTCTTCTATCATGACTTTTGGAAGCCTTGGTGAGAATTATGAACTTGTCGCTATAAAATCAGCCGGTATTTCTCTTCAAAAAGCAATGATGCCACTCATCATTGTGGTTTGTATGCTCAGCCTATCAGCTTTTCTTTTTTCTGATTACTGGCTTCCCAAAGCAAATTTGAAAATGGGTTCCTTATTGTACGACGTCAGAAATCAAAAGGCAGCTTTTCTTATCAATGAAGGAATTTTTAATACCAGTATTCCCGGATACGCTATTCGCGTTCAAAAGAAAGATCCCGACCAAACGCTTCATGATGTGCTAATTTATGAGCGAAATACAAGTAGTGGTAATGTCAATGTACTCATGGCTAAAGAAGGTCAGATGTTTACCACAGATGATGATCAACTGCTCGTTTTAAAACTCAAAAATGGCATGCGTTTCGAAGAATCTCCAGGGGAATCTGCATCATATAATCCACGGCAGCGTTTCATGAGAACTGAATTCAAAGAGACTGAACAACGGTTTGATCTCTCTGGATTTCAAATGAAACGTACAGATGAAGAACTTTTTAAGTCGAATTATGCTATGATGAATATCAGGCAGCTTAAATTTTATCTGGACTCATTTAGTCTTAAAGGCGATAGTAATCTACGATCCGCTTATGCTGACCTTTCGCAAATTTCAAAGAATTACCGTTTGGATACGCTTAACAAAAAACTTCCTGCTAAGCCTATGCAATCCTACAAGAATGTTCTGAATCTGATTCCTGCCGACAAAAGAATTCCATCTCTGCAAACAGCAAAAGATCAGATCAGGTCGGTAAAGGATGTATTAATCCGAAAGGAATTATTTGAAAAGGATAATGATTCGAGACTCAGGGGTTTTCTAATCGAGCTCAACAGAAAGTTTACCATAGCTTTTTCATGCCTTGTTCTTTTCTTTATTGGAGCTCCTTTGGGCGCAATTATTAGGAAAGGCGGACTAGGATTGCCTGTCGTGATGTCTGTTCTGTTCTTCCTTATTTATCATATTATATCCACAATTGGTGAAAAATCAGTTAAGGAAGGTTCGCTTTCTCCGTTTTTGGGGATGTGGATAGCTATTATTTGTCTCTCGCCTCTAGGTATTTTTCTAACGTATAAAGCTACTGTGGACTCTGTACTTTTTGATCTTGAAATTTATAAAAGATGGTTTAAACGGCTATTTTCAAAGAAGGATGATCAAACTGCCTGAACAAGCTTTGAATTATTGCACAATACTGACCCATAAAGAATCACTCAAAATTATTGCTGCAAAAAAAATAACTAAATTTGCATTTATTAGAAACAGCCTGATTGATCATCTTTAATTTTTTTCTTTCTTAGGCCGTTTTCCAACCAAGCACAAAATTATGTTTAATACTATTGAAGAAGCCATAAACGATATAAAAGAGGGTAAGGTTATAATCGTTGTTGATGATGAGGATCGTGAAAATGAAGGCGACTTTCTTACTGCGGCGTCAAATGCCACTCCGGAAATAATCAACTTTATGGCTACTCATGGCCGCGGACTTATCTGTGCTCCCTTGACTGAAGAGCGATGTGAAGAACTGAGACTCGGACTAATGGTAGGAAATAATACCGCAGTTTTTGAAACCAATTTTACGGTTTCTGTTGACCTCATCGGTTATGGCTGTACAACAGGGATCTCAGCTTCCGATCGTTCCAAAACAATAATGGCATTAATTGATCCAAATACAAGGTCAGAGGAATTGGGTCGTCCGGGTCATATTTTCCCGCTTATTGCTAAACATGGTGGGGTATTGCGTAGAGCCGGACATACCGAAGCTGCTGTTGATCTGGCAACTATGGCCGGACTTGAACCTGCCGGGGTATTAGTGGAAATCCTGAAAGAGGATGGTGAAATGGCACGCTTACCCGATCTGATGATTATTGCAAAGCAGTTTAATCTGAAAATAATAAGTATTAAGGATTTGATTTCTTATCGCCTTAAAACAGAATCCTTGATAAAGAAGGAAGTATCTGTTAAATTACCTACTCAATGGGGTGATTTTGAAATGGTTGCTTATACGCAAATCACATCTGGAGATCAGCATCTGGCTATAATCAAAGGAAGCTGGGAAGAGGATGAGCCAGTTTTGGTTAGGGTTCACAGTTCCTGCATTACCGGTGATATTTTTGGATCCTGCCGCTGTGATTGTGGACCGCAGTTACATAAAGCCATGGAGATGATTGAAAAGGAGGGCAAAGGAGTGATTATTTATATGAATCAGGAAGGACGGGGTATCGGACTTATTAATAAACTGCATGCGTATAATCTTCAGGAAAACGGACTGGATACAGTGGATGCAAATCTTCAGCTGGGCTTTCCAATGGATCAACGGGACTATGGAATTGGAGCACAGATTTTAAGGAGTCTGGGAATTAAGAAAATGAAGCTGATGTCTAATAATCCTACCAAACGCTCAGGTTTGATTGGATATGGGCTGGAGGTTATTTCAAATGTTCCAATTGAAATTAAATCAAACATCCACAATGAATTGTATCTGAAAACTAAGCGGGATAAAATGGGTCATACCATCATGAAAAATTCTTAATTAGCTTTTTTAACCTGAGTTCAATATAATCAGGGCAAAATGATAAGGTAATATCACATCAGATCAGGCTCTGTATTCACACTATTTTGTTTTTTGAAACCAATACTTGTGTTTCATAGCTTAGTTCAGCCCTTTCCTACGGAGTATTTCCGGCAAAAAATCACGTTTTATATCAAATTATGAATAGCCGGAAGATACCTTCTCCGGCAAGGTTTATTTTACCTGGTGCTGTATTTCATCGGGAAGGGCAGTCCGACAAAAGAATCACAGTTTGGCTGGTGCGCGCGCAATGTCATTATTTAAGGATTTGGAGGTTCCCACTTTCGTGGGAATGACAAAGGTTGGTTAGGCTCAGGAGATTCCAGCCTCCGCTGGAATCGGTTTAGCAAGTTACTGAATATTTTTAATGAACCAATCAGAGGCAAAATCATGCCAATCGTACTTATATTTTTTAGTTAAATTATTTTTCCCTGGCGATGGCTAAGTTCTAATGACAAAAAATGAGTAAAAGGGCTGCATCATTTATGGTAAGTTTCCGAATTTCGATTCCAGCGGAGGCTGGAATCCCCCTCCTCCTTCCTGATTTGTCATTCCCACGAAAGTGGGAACCTCCAAAATTTCACAAACTACAATTTTAATCCAAAGAGCCTATGCGGACTCTTAACTTAATGACATTGCGCGTGCGCCAGCGAGAGATTTACAATCTATGTTTCCTTTAAAGTATAATATGAGTCAATCTATGTGGTTAGATTTTAAATATTGATCTCATGTTACTTTAGTGCCGGTTCTTCTGGTTTTATAGCAGGAATACTATCCCTAAGTAGTGTTTTATTCTCTTTATTTCGATCTTCCTTTCTTTGTTTACCCAATAGAAAGCTTAGCAGTTCATTAAAATCATCGAAATCTTTTCTATAAACAACTCCTAGGGCACTCACATATTCATCATCACTCAGATTGGTAAGGAAATTGCCGTTATTAATTTTATTCGAAGCTCTGAGCACAAGATCGCCATTCTTTTTGATCAGGTAAAGAGCCTCTACATCACGTGCTACTGTGTTTCTGCCACGAATTACATTGAATTCTGAGAACCTTCCACTTCCATTGGTTCGGTCGGTTACACCACCTGTAATAATAAGTCGGTCGTTTAACAAGCGAAATGATGCACTTGCATCATTCAGAGAGCGAATATTTAAATCCACAAAATTCAGATTCAATGATTGGGTCAAAATGGTATTAAGTTGATTGAAAAACAATTCTGTACCTGCACTGATGAATGTGGATGTTGCAGCTGTGCCCAGATTTCCTCCCGATCCTTCGGCAAAGGAACGCCTGACTATTAAGCTTAACGCCTGTTGATTGGTATTATTTACGTCACTCAGATAAGATTGTAACTCATCCTTTATGTAGGCGTCTGCCGGGAAATTGATATCAAATGAAATATTTGGAGTTAATAATGGGCCGCTTAAATTCATTACAGCTTCTACTGGCACTTTTTGTTCCTGGGGTGGTCTGCCTGCAGCTACATAAAGAGGTCTCAAACTGGTTCTGACTTCATAAAGTGCCTTCATATTAATCGCAGCCTCAATCGGATTTCCGGTCCAGCGGATGGAACCACCTTCACTAATCCTAAAAATTTTATTTATAAAATCCTGTGCAGTAAAATCGAATTTTCCACTGTTGATATTATAGTCTCCATACATTTCAAAATCTCCCAGGCTATTAATGTTCAAACTCAGCTGGGAATCGCCACGTCCTGTTAATTTACCCAGTTCTGTGAAGATATTCATTTCAGTTTTCTGATCAATCTGCAGTTCAAAATCCATTGTAAGCCCTTTGAAAGTGGATATTTTGGGCTTGTTTAAAGTAGTGTCTTTTGATACAAATGTGATAAAGTCATTTTTACTAATTGTTGCCGAAGAGTTCAATGGAATATTAAATACCGTCCCTGCTTCTGTTTTCGCATCAATAATAATGCGCATATCATTTGTTGGGCCATTAAAGCTAAACACTCCGGATCCATAAGCTACACCAAAATAAAGTGGATTGTCTTTTGCACTTGTGTTTAAAGCCATGAATTTATTTGCAACAATATTAACATGGATTTCGGGATTATTAATATTAGCCAAATCCACTGTGCCGTTGGCTATGGCAATATTTTCTTTGATATCCCTTATTTTAAGATTATTAAGCTTGATTACTGTATTTTCTACATCAATTTTGTCTGATATCCGGTAAGGGGTTTTTAAATAATTCACCGTCATGCCCCCATCTATCACATTAAGATTACCATTAATCTGAGGTTTCTTTAGTTTTCCGGTAACTGTCAGGTCTGCTGAAACTTTGCCACTCATATTCGATACGAGATTCTTCAGAAAAGGCTGGAATAACTTCACTTCATTTTCTCTCATAATGAGTTTCATGTCCAGATTATTCTGTTCATCACTTGCATTATAAGTCCCGGTTATATCTAATGTTGTTTCGCCCTTATCCTCAACATTCATTTTAACATTGATCAGTTTGGTTGTATTGTCTAATCCGGCACTTAAAGTCATATTCCCTACAGCCAATTGGTTATAGTTCAAACTGTCTATTCTAATTTCTGCTTCCAAATTTGGAGTCGGACCAATTCCGGCAATTTTAGCCTTGCCATTCAGTGTGCCATTTAAAGTAATTCCGAGAGGTACTGTCAGAGGATTAAAAGTTGTTAACTTATAATTGTTGAAACCAATCAGCAATTCATCGGCAGGGTCTTTGGAGATATAGCCATTAATAGTTAACATTTGATTATCTCTGAATAATTCAAACCCTGTAATTTTTGTGCGTCTCAAAAGGCTGAATTCCTGATCTTTGGTACGTCCATCATCGAAGCTGAAGCTAACTTTTTCCTGGATCTTCCAGGTTTGATTATTAATAATCACATCAGAAGGCAATATGCTTAATTGAATTTTTTGTTCACCGTTGGAAGTGAATTCTACCAATGCGTTTAAATCCAGCTGGTTTGTTGCCTTTTTATCGGATAGTTTAATGTTTAAACTCAGACTATCATTTTGCAAAATATTGGCAATGTTGACATTTTTGATATAGAGGCTGTCTGTTATGTCAATTCTATCTGAGGTGATGAAAATGTTCATAGCATCTGCAGAAGTGCTTTCATCAATAATTAGATCATTGACTTTTATTTTGTCATATTGAATCAGTTTGATAAATCCATTCAGATTTGCAGTATTAGAATCTGAAACAAATTTCCCATTGAAGTTAGCCTGCTCAGGAATTCTTAGTTTTGGCGCAAACAATATACTCAGGGGTTCAAAATATTTAATCCTTAGGTTAAATTCAAAGTTCTGTTTTTCAGGTTTAAGATAGGTTAAGCCCAGTGATGGAATGTACTTACTAGCTACAGATTTAAAGTAGGAGGGCAGGGTTTTCAGATCATATTGCCCTTTAATACTGGCATCAAAAATATCCGATTCAATATTCATGGAACGAGCTGAACCTATTCCAATGGCCTTGAGCATTACCGAATTAATATCAAAAGAGTTTTTAGAATTGCTCAGATGAATTTTAGTGAGTTCAACGAGGCCTTCAATATTTTCTAAACTGGATCCTGTAAAATTAGTTTTAAGGGTTGCATCAAATTGAACGCTGTCTTTAATAAGTTTAAGGTTGTGTAGATTGGCGCCTTCTATAGATGCATTGAAATTGAAGGCGGGCAAATTTTGATTCAGGTTTAACTTTCCTTCAAAATCCAACTTCACATTCGGGTCATTGACATTAATTTCCCCATCGAAAACCTTATTTACGAAACGGCTATCAACTTTTATATTAGTATATCTATAATCCTTAAAATCAAAATAATCAATGTTTGCTCCAATTTGCTCCTGTAAACTATTTAATTTGATTCCTTTACCGTTAATATCTGCAGTTAGTGTAGTTCTTCCTAGAATTTTTTGATCCAGTAATTCACCCAGGTTGAAATCATACGCATTAATTTTCCCTTTATAACTTGGAACTGAAGCATCATCAATCTTCATGTTCATATTAGTAACTACCCGTCCTAAACGGGTTTTAAACTCCCCAGAGGCTATGAAATTAGTGATGAATCCCTTAAAACGGCCTTTAAAGTTAATAGTTCCGAATTTTTCTACTAGTGGAGGAATGGTCGAATTCTTATTTCCTGTGGCTTTGAATATGATTAAATCCAGATCTCTTTTATTAGTTGATATCTGATCAAAGTCCAGATCTAGTATTGTTTGCTTAATTTTTGGGAGGCCAGTAAGCCTGAAATCTCCTTTAACATAAGTTGCTTGTCCGCTTTGTATGAGCATGTTTTTTGCTTTCAGGTCTTTTACATAGCCTGAAACCTGTCCATTAACCTGAAAAATAATTGATGATTTGGATAGGTTTGGAGAAAAATATGCGATATCAGCACTGTTGATTTTGGCATTTTGTAAGTTTGAGCTTAAGAATACTTTGCTGTTGAAATTATTGAAATTAGAGAACTTAGAAAATTTAAAGAGCAGGTAATTACTAATTTTACTGTCTGAAGTTTCAAGCAAAAGCTTTTTAAACTCCATTCGGTTGGTGTCAATCGTAGCGTCGGTACTGAGGCTCTTTAAAAAAAAACCGCTTTTCTCCCTGAAGGTCATGTTTCTAACTCCGGCTTTCAGCAAATAGGATTTCGTATCCAGATCCAGTATAGTTGCACTCAGTCTGCGGAGCTCAATATCATTGAAATTTATTCCCTTAACAGGGTTAATATTATTTAAGTTTTTGTATTTAAAAGCAATATTATTTAATACTACTTTTTCAATGCTGACATCAAATGGTTTTGAAACCTTTTTTTTCTTGGGTTTGCCGCTGCTGAAATAATTTAAGATAAAAGTCAGATTTGTTGATTTGTCTTTATATTTCTTCAGATGAAACTTTCCGTTGTCCATCTGTATAAGCTTAACGATTATCTTTTGCTCATTAAGAGAGAAGTAGTTAATGTCGATTAAGAATTTTGGAGAAAATACCAGTGTGTCTTTTTCTAGATCTTGTACGTACAAGCTATCAAGTTCCAGTGATTTAAATGGCTTGATTTTTAATGAAGAAAGTTCAACACGTGTGTTCAGTTGTTTTGAAAGATAGTTTGCAGCTTTTTTTGCTATGTACGTCTGAACGTTCTTGAACTGTAAAGAAAAGATCAATAGAGTAAGCAACAATGTCAAGGTTGCCAATATCCAAAGAGTTATTTTTAGAGCTTTTTTGATAGATTTGTATTTTTAAATATTCAATTCAACTATAACATACGTTTTGGCAATCATACTGGGTATTGAATCCTCCTGCGACGACACTTCTGCATCAATTTGTATTGATGGCAAAATTTTTTCCAATGTGATCGCAGGTCAAATTGTTCACCAAAAATATGGAGGAGTGATCCCCGAACTAGCTTCACGGGTACATCAGCAAAATATAATTCCTGCAGTGCATGAAGCTATTTCAATAGCAAAAATACACAAAAATGATATTGATGCTGTAGCTTTTACAAGAGGCCCCGGATTATTAGGGTCGCTCTTGGTTGGCACCTGCTTCGCAAAAGCCTTTGCACTGGCCAATAGTCTGCCTCTAATTGAGGTAAATCACATGCAGGCCCATATTTTAGCTCATTTCATTGAAGAAAATAAGCCTGAATTTCCTTTTTTATGCCTTACTGTTTCTGGCGGTCATACACAGATCGTATTGGTTAGGGACTATTTTGATATGGAAATTATTGGACAAACCACTGATGATGCCGCTGGTGAAGCTTTTGATAAAACTGCAAAATTATTAGGGTTGCCCTATCCTGGTGGTCCGTTGATTGATAAATATGCAAAATTAGGAAATAAGGATGCTTTCAAATTCCCGGAGCCTCAAATCCCCGGACTTGATTTTAGTTTTAGCGGACTTAAAACTTCAATCATGTATTTTGTTCGTGACAGGATAAAAGAAAATCCTGATTTCTTAATTCAAAATTTGAATGATGTTTGTGCTTCAGTTCAGGAAAGAATTATTTCAATTCTTTTAAATAAAATGAAAAAGGCAGCATTACAATATCAGATCAAAACTATCGCTATTGCTGGCGGTGTTTCTGCAAATTCCGGACTTAGAGCGGCCTTGATGGAGACAGTTGAGTCATTGGGTTGGCAAGTTTTTATTCCAAAGTTTGAATATTGCACAGACAATGCCGCGATGATTGCAATTGCCGCTCATTATAAATATTTGAATAATGATTTTGTTGGACAAGGGATCTCACCGATGGCCAGGTTACAGTTTTGATTATTTTTAGCAGTTTTACAAAAATTTAACACGAGATTTACCATCTGAAACATGAGCGCATCAAGTATAATTTTCTTTTTGTTTTTTTTAATCCCACTAACCGGATTCCTCTTCTGGGTTATGCGTCAGGATAAGCGTAAAGGTAGAATAGGTATGTTTATTCTTGGATTTATTGTTATCATTGGTGTTTGGTATATGTACATTATGACCAAAGGGAAATAACATTTCTTATATATTATTCCTGCTTATTTATTCCTGATTTTGTTTTCTTTCCAATTTTCAACATGCTTTGAATCAAAAAAAATTGGATTGCATGCTAATATTGTCGAATTTGATTAAATTATTTTTGTAAAACAGAATGTTAGCTTAATTACAATCGAGCTAACTATATTTTTTTCATTATTCAACACTTAATTAATTACGGATGAAACAGTTCTCGAAATTTTTCTTTTTTCTGTTATTTATTCTCCTTAGTGGAGCAGTTATGGCTCAACCTGTTGAGCAGAATGTGAAAGTAATAATTGGTCCGGACCATCAAAACTGGATTTACAAGGTGGGAGAACGGGTAAGGTTTAACGTTTCAGTACTTCAGTATGGTAATCCTTTAAAAAATGTAAAGATTGTGTATGAGCTAGGTCCTGAAAAAATGAATCCTGAAAAACGCGATTCCTTACAGCTTTCTGGTGGTATGACAACCATTGAGGCTGGAACAATGAAAGCCCCTGGTTTTTACCGTTGCGTGGTTACTGCCGAAGTCAATGGTAAGAAGTATAGCAATCTTGCTACTGTAGGTTTTGATCCTGAACAGATCAAACCTGCCGCTGTAAATCCTGATGATTTTATCCAGTTCTGGAACAACGCTAAACTTGATTTAGCTAAAATTCCAATGGATGCCAGAATGACCCTATTGCCTGAACGCTCAACAGAAAAGGTAAATGTTTACCATATAGATTTGCAAAATTTTAGAGTTGGCAGCAGATTATATGGAATTCTATGTGTACCTAAAAAGCCAGGTAAATACCCTGCATTGCTTAAGGTTCCTGGAGCTGGAATTAGACCCTATAACGGGGATGTTGCAACAGCAGAAAAGGGCGTAATTACATTGGAAATTGGTATCCATGGAGTTCCAGTTGTATTGGAACCAAACGTCTATACAAACCTTAGTGTGGGTGCTTTATCTGGTTATCCGGCTTTCAACCTGGAAGATCGGGATCGATATTATTACAAGCGGGTGTATATGGGATGTGTCCGAGCGAATGATTTTTTAACCTCACTACCTGAATTTGACGGAAGTACTTTAGGAGTGACCGGGGGAAGTCAGGGTGGTGCATTGTCTATTATTACAGCTGCTCTTGATCCGAGGGTTAAATTTTTAGGGGCTTATTATCCTGCTCTTAGTGATCTGACCGGATTCATGATTGGCAGAGCAGGAGGATGGCCTCATTTATTCAATAAGGATAATGTGAATGTTGGCAGTACACCCGATAAAGTTAAAACTACGGGTTATTATGATGTAGTGAACTTTGCAAGACAACTCAAAGTGCCTGGGATGTACAGCTGGGGTTTCAATGATGTTACCTGTCCCCCAACCTCAATGTATGCCGCTTATAATGTGATTACAGCTCCGAAATCTTTATTTCTCGCAGTCGAAACGGGACACTGGACGTATCCTGAGCAAAGAGAACATGTGAATAATTGGTTGGATATGCAGTTGAAGGTGAAATAATTCCATAATCAGAAAATACTTATCATAAAAAAACCCGCTTTTTTAAGCGGGTTTTTTTATGATTTATACTTTTTCTTCCAGATGATCTGCTGTTACTGTCGCCTTAATTTTGGCTTCGAGTTCGTCCATTAAATCCGGGTTGTCTAACAATAATTGCTTTACCCCATCACGACCCTGACCTAGTTTGGTATCGCCATAGCTGAACCATGAACCTGCTTTCTTAATGATGTCGAAATCAACACCCAAATCAATGATCTCACCTGCTTTGGAAATTCCTTCCCCAAACATGACATCAAATTCAGCAATTCGGAAAGGCGGGGCAAGTTTGTTTTTAACAACTTTAACTTTAACTCTGTTTCCTGAAACCTCATCAGTGTCTTTGATTTGTGAAATTCGGCGGATGTCGAGGCGTACTGAAGCATAGAACTTCAGGGCATTTCCACCGGTAGTTGTCTCCGGACTTCCGAACATTACACCGATCTTATCCCTAAGCTGGTTGATGAAAATACAGCAACATCCTGTTTTGGAAATGGTTCCAGTTAATTTTCGCAAAGCCTGTGACATTAAACGAGCATGTAAGCCCATCTTAGAATCACCCATTTCGCCTTCGATTTCTGCCTTTGGAACAAGAGCTGCAACGGAGTCAATGACAATAATATCGATTGCCCCGGATCTGATTAGATTGTCAGCAATCTCCAGCGCTTGCTCACCATTGTCAGGCTGTGAGATCAAAAGATTTTCGATGTCAACTCCCAGTTTACTCGCGTAAAATTTATCAAAAGCATGTTCAGCATCGATGAAGGCTGCTATACCACCTTTTTTTTGAGCCTCTGCAATGGCATGAATAGCCAGAGTTGTTTTACCTGAAGATTCAGGACCATAAATTTCTATCACTCGGCCTTTGGGTAATCCCCCAATTCCCAATGCGATATCCAAACTGATTGAACCGGTTGAAATTGCTTCTATTGCTTCCACCGCATTATCGCCTAATTTCATTACGGTTCCTTTACCGTAAGATTTTTCAAGTTTATCCAGCGTAAGCTGTAAAGCTTTTAATTTATCTGCGTTGCTCATTATTTTAGTTTTATGTGGTCAAATTTATAGTAAATATTTTAAAATACTAAAAATATTATCAAAATAATTAAATTTTATTTTTTGATTTATCCAAGATATTGAATTAATCTCTCAAAAAATTATAGTGAACTATTACAAGACTTTAAATTTTTTAAGAGCTTTGACTTGCTTGTCCAGTAATCTTTTCTTTTTCAGATCCTTCAGCTTTTTCAACTCGGTTTTTTCTGCTTTTTTCAGAACTGTTTCCGACTGACTTCGCTTGTAATAGTTACAAATAGCTGTTAGGGGGCATATTTGACACTTCGGATTTCTTGCCAGACAGGTATATCGTCCATGAAGGATGAGCCAGTGATGGGCAATGTGAATTTTATCTTTAGGAAGGTAATTGACCAATTGCTTCTCTACTGCCAGTGGTGTCTTTGCATTTCTTGTCAAACCTAATCGATTCGAAACCCTGAATACATGTGTATCTACTGCCATAGCTGGTGCATTAAAGATTACTGATGCAATCACATTTGCAGTTTTGCGCCCTACACCTGGCATTTTCTGGAGGTCTTCAATCTCTGAAGGAACAACACTATTAAATTCAGCTACTAATTTTTGGGCCATGCCCACGAGATGTTTGGATTTATTATTAGGGTAACTGACGCTCCTGATGTAGTTGAAAACTTCTTCAGGTGTAGACGCGGATAAAGTTTCTGGATTGGGAAACCTTTTAAATAATTCGGGAGTTACCTGATTAATACGTTTATCGGTACATTGTGCTGATAATATTACTGCAACCAGCAATTGATATGGGTTCTCATATTGCAGTTCAGTTTCTGCCTCAGGCTGATGAGATGAAAAATAATCTACGAAAGCTTTATATCTGTCTTTAATTAGCACAAACAAATATAAATGGAATGCCTGATTTTGCTTCTATAATAAAACAAAAAAACCGGAATGCAGACCGGTTTTTCCAAATTCTTAAAGTGATTTTGAATAATCCAGAATACTACTGATTGTTTTCTCAGCCGGATTATTTGTAATTGCATTCAGATCAGGTTTAATAGAGGCGTAAAATGATTGCTCGTCCTCGCCAAGATCCTCTGCCAAAAGATTAATTTCGGCTTTTTTGTTGGTTAATGAATTTGTTGTGAGAGTAGAAATTTCTATCATAAGCGAATGATTTTTTAGAATTAAACGCAGCTGCAACAGAAATGTTTTGTCGGGTTGAAATTATTTTAATCATGCTTCAAACTTAATTCCCTGCTTAGCATCATTTTACGCAAATTGTTCAGCGCATATCGCATTCGCCCTAAGGCTGTATTAATACTAACACCGGTGATGTCTGAAATTTCTTTAAAACTCAGATCCCCATAATGACGCATAATCAATACTTCTTTTTGCTCTGATGGCAGATGGTGAATTAATTTTCTGAGATCCTGATAGGTTTGTTCCCGGATGATCTTTTCTTCTGTGCTTTCATCATTGAACTCGATAATCTCAAAAATATCGAAGCCCTCACCTGTTGTAACTACCGGAGTGCGCTTTATTTTACGGAAATGGTCTATCACCAGATTATGTGCAATCCGGATAACCCAAGGCAAAAATTTGCCTTCCTCGTTATACCTACCAGCCTTTAACGTGTTGATTACCTTGATGAAAGTGTCCTGAAAAATATCCTCCGCAAGATAAGAGTCTTTAACAAGAAGGTATATTGAAGTGTAGATTTTAGATTTATACCTGTGAATGAGTTCTTCCAGACTCGGCTCATGGCCGTTTATGTATTGGCTTACCAGTTCCTGATCGCTAATGGATTGAATTTTTATAGTACTCATACTCTAGATTCTTCTTTATGTAAATTCCTAAAAGATATTGAAGTAGAGTTTATTCGATAATGGATCTCCTATAATTGTCAAAAAATGTATGGTTCAGTTTTATATCAAGCAAATATTTTGCCAAAAACAAAGAATATTTAGTCTGCCCTCGATTTTAAGTACTTATAGCTGTACTTTTGCAGTCCCGATAGAATGATGTTTACTCAATATACGTAAAAAAAACAGTTTGGAGTTAAGAATGAATAAAGAGGCCGAAAAAGATCCTAAAAAGTATATTATTATTAAAGGGGCGCGTGTTCACAATCTTAAGAATATTGATGTGGCTATCCCAAAAAATAAATTGGTTGTTATAACCGGGATGTCGGGCTCTGGAAAGTCTTCGCTAGCTTTTGATACCCTATATGCCGAAGGTCAGCGGCGATATGTAGAAAGCCTTTCTTCTTATGCGCGGCAGTTTATGGGGCGAATGAACAAGCCCGATGTAGATTATATCAAAGGCATTGCCCCAGCAATCGCAATAGAACAGAAGGTTATCACCAGCAATCCGCGCTCAACAGTAGGCACATCAACTGAAATATATGATTATCTCAAGCTACTTTTTTCACGGATTGGTAGGACCATTTCCCCTATTTCTGGTAAAGAAGTTAAAAAGGATACGGTTACTGATGTAATAAATTTTATTTCAGGCCTAGAACCTGACACTGCCGTTACCATCTTATGTCCGCTGCATGCGCACAATAATCGTTCACTTAAGGAAGAACTAGCTGTATTGTTGCAAAAAGGCTTTACACGTGTCCTGATTAATGATCAAGTATCGAAAATTGAGGCGATTCTGGATGATCAGACAAGCGGCAATTCTCAGTCGGGTGCCGATATGAATATTAAAATCGTTATTGACAGGGTTTTGGTAACAGATGATGAAGAGACTATGAGCCGTTTAGCAGATTCTGTTCAGACCGCATTTTTTGAAGGCAGAGGGGATTGCTTACTGGAAGTGAATGGTATTATGCATTTGTTTTGCGATCGTTTTGAGCTCGATGATTTAAGATTTGAAGAACCCAGTCCCAATTTCTTTAGCTTTAATAATCCATTTGGGGCGTGTAAACGTTGTGAGGGATATGGAAAAATCATAGGAATTGATGAGGATCTCGTAATTCCAGATAAGAGTAAATCTGTTTATGATGGTGCAATTGCTCCCTGGAGAGGTGAAAAAATGGGTGAATGGCTTAGCAAGCTGGTAAAGTCTGCACTCAAATTTGATTTTCCTATCCATCGTTCTTATAATCAACTCAGTGTTGAGCAACAGCGGTTGCTATGGACTGGGAATGAATATTTCAGCGGACTGGATGATTTTTTCAAAGAGCTGGAAGCTCAAACATTTAAAATTCAATACAGGGTGATGCTATCCAGGTACCGTGGAAAGACAAACTGTCCGGAATGTCTGGGCAGCCGTCTTCGCCAGGATGCTTCTTACGTTAAAATCGCATCACATTCCATTACGGATATTGTTTTAATGCCATTGGATAAGGCTCTTGAATTCTTTCAGGACCTTAAACTGGATGCTACTCAACTCAAGATTGCAAAACGCTTATTAATGGAAATTACCAACCGAATCAAATTTTTGAACGATGTTGGTTTGAGTTATCTAACACTCAACAGGTTGTCAAACACCTTATCCGGAGGAGAATCTCAGCGAATTAATCTGGCTACTTCATTAGGCAGTTCCCTCGTTGGTTCAGTTTATGTGCTTGATGAGCCGAGTATCGGTCTTCATCCAAGGGATACTCATCGACTGATTGAAGTATTGCGTTCATTGAGGGATGTAGGAAATACTGTTTTAGTAGTGGAGCATGAAGAAGAAATCATGCATGCCGCCGATCATATCATAGATATTGGTCCGGAGGCCGGAACACATGGAGGAAACCTTGTATTCACCGGAAGCTATGATGAAATTTTGAAAGATGAGCATAGTCTTACCGGTCAGTATCTCAGTGAAAGACAAACTATAGCTATACCAACGCATCGGCGTAAATGGATTGATTATGTTGAAATTAAAGGTGCCCGTGAAAATAACCTGAAGGATATTGATGTCAAATTTCCATTGAATGTGCTGACTGTAGTTTCTGGCGTTTCGGGTTCAGGGAAAACTTCCCTGGTTAAACGAATATTGCAGCCTGCGGTTCAGAAAGCGATTGGAAATTATTCAGGAGAGCAAACAGGAGCTTATGATGCCATTGGAGGGGATTTTAATAAGATTGAACAAGTTGAAATTGTAGATCAGAACCCAATTGGTCGTTCTTCCCGTTCTAATCCGGTAACCTATGTGAAGGCATGGGATGAAATCAGGAATTTATTTGCTTCACAAGGTCTGGCAAAAGCCGGGGGACTTAAGCCTTCTGCATTTTCATTTAATGTTGAAGGCGGAAGATGTGATGTCTGCCAGGGTGAAGGTGAAGTAAAAATCGAGATGCAGTTCATGGCGGATATTTACCTGCCTTGCGAAGCCTGTGAAGGGAAGCGATTTAAGCAGCATGTATTGGATGTGACCTATAAAGACAAGAATGTTTTCGAAGTATTGGAAATGACTATTGATGAGGCTCTTGAGTTTTTTAATCAGGAACCAAAAATTCTTTCTAAGATTAAGCCTCTTTCTGATGTGGGTTTAGGATATGTTCATCTAGGCCAATCATCAAATACGTTGTCGGGGGGTGAAGCTCAACGTATAAAACTTGCATCTTTTCTTGTTAAAGGTAATAACAGCAGTAAAACCCTGTTCATTTTTGATGAGCCGACTACAGGTCTTCATTTTCATGACATCAAAAAACTTTTGAAATCTTTTGAGGCTTTAATTGTTCAGGGAAATACTATTATCGTTATTGAACATAATATGGATGTGATTAAATGTGCCGATTGGGTGATTGATATCGGTCCGGAAGGAGGTGATAAAGGTGGTAAAGTGGTTTTTGAAGGTATTCCTGAAGATTTAATCAAAGAGAAAAATTCATATACCGGTAAATTTTTGAAGGAGCGGTTTAAGGGGTAGGATTGAAGTTTCCAATACAATTTATTGCTAAATGCAATTTGATTTAGCCTGATAGACAGATTATTTTTGCATGTTTTCAATAGATGCGGTGTATAAAAAATTTCAGTCAAGGTAATGAAAGATGGATAGAATATAGGTTTAGCCTGGTATATGTGTTACCGGCTTAAATTTATGGAAAGGTGCTGTTGTGGTTCTTTCGTTATTTCAGTCCGGTACTCTGCTTTAGTTTTTTGCATTCAAAAAATCGTAAATGACAAAAATCCTGATCGCAAAAAAGCTATCGCTGCCGCCCCGGTTTAATTTAGCCTCTGTTGTAGTTCTTTTGTAAGGCTTGCATGCTTCAGGGTTTAATTTTATTAAAAAGATTTTAGCTGCAAATAAATAACCACTGTCCCTGCAATCTAAACGGATTGAAGCGTCAGCCTTTTGCCGAATCAATTTTATTAATCACAGCAAAATTTCACGGCAAAAGCTACCTGCCTACCGGCAGGCAGGCAGCGGAGAGCCCTGCTGCAGAAGCTAGAAAGCAATGGCTTTGCTTTCCAAATCAGAATAACTAATCTGACCTTGTCTTTTATTATATATTTTTTGTAAAAGAGAACACTAATCAAAAGCTTCCAATCATCTGATTTCAAGCTTATTCTCTTTGAACTTCTCAATCAGATAATCTGCATAGCGTAAATAGCCCAGATCCGTCAGATGGGTTCCATCTACTGTACCTTCAGAATCTGTTCCGATTGAACCGGCAGCACTGATATAAATAAGATCTTTCATGCCTGCTTTTACCAGTTTATCAAATTCTGTTCTCAAAGCCTGATTCTTCTCATTCATACTGTTTAGCAAACTGGCTTGAAAAATTGCCCGGGTATATTCCACATTTTCGATAAATACAATGGGTGTTTTCGGGTTTTTAGCCCTAATTGCTGTGGCTAATGGGATCATACTATCGGTTACCATTTTTGCAGTCATATTCGGCAGGCAGTCGATAACATAATAAGATGCCTTTATTCCTGAGATAAGCTCGGCAATAGGAGGGTCCATTCTTCCATTACCACTAAAGCCGAAGTTAATGCAATCTACATTTAGCTTTCTGGAGATGATACTTGTGAATACCATTCCAGGTCTTGAAGCACAACCTCCCTGTAAGATGCTGGTGCCATAAAATACAATTGGTAATTTCTTTTCAGCCTCAGGCTTCGTAATTGTACTGCCGCTTTCTAAACCAATTTCAACTTTGGTTGTCCCATCATAAAGCGGTAAATAAAGTTTAAATTCCCTTTCTCCAGTACTGAGACCACTAATCAGTGAAGCTTCATTTTCTTTTGCTGTTGGTCTGCCGGTATTTACATAAGTCCATACTCCATTAACTTTGCAGTATAAATCAACGCCTTTTATTCCCGTTTCGGCCATATGATTCATCTTAGTATCATTCAGTAAAGACCATTTTACTTTAACTGAACTTGAGCTGGTATTAAATCTTATGGAAATCCCTGCTGAATTTTTTGAAAGGTCCCAAACCTGTTTCCTGACTTTATTTTTGTAAGATGCTGGCAAACGATCATACGGACTTTCTTTTTCAGATTCAGCAACTCCGGTGCCCTCTATTAGAAAAGATTCTTTTCCATAATAGATCGTATTATCTTTTTGGGTAGTACTTTCCTGAGATATAACAGAATTGCTGATAAAGCTTAGAAACAGCAGACAGATTAAATAGCGCATGATTTTTTTTTAGAATGTGAGAATAAATATAGGATTACAATTAATATTAACAAGGAGAATGGCTTAAGTATAATTTATACCTAAGTTCAAAATTAAATAAAACGGGGGGTAAATTTAGCCTGAGGATTTTATCTTATTTACAAATGTAGGGTCCTTGCTTCTTTGGTTATGCTAGTCCCGTGTTCTGTTTTTTGCATCAGATTTAATAGATCACATAAAATTCAGTGTTGCAAAAAAAAGCTGCCATTAATTTAAACGGCAAATAGTCTTTTTTCGGACTGCCCGTCCCGATGAAAAGCAGCCCCGAGTAAAATAAACCTTGCCGGAAAGGGTAGCTTCCGGCTATTGGTATTTTGATGTATAATGCAATTCCTTGCCGGAATTACCCCGAAGGAAAGGACTGAATTAACCTGTAAGACGCAGGTATTGCTTTCCAAAATTAAAATATATGACTCCAAAGCCTTATCTGCATGGTTTAACTCTATATACCAACCTTCTTTGTGTCGAGGTTAAATTATAAAGCGGGTCTGTTTTATTATCCCCCGGCCCATACAAGTAGCTTTGATTTGGTATCATGATTAAATGTATAAACCATTATCTTGCAATGCCAAATCTAAATTGATTTAAAGGACATGACAATTAATACCATTTCTGGATGAGTACCCAGGCTGAAAATATAAAGCTGAAATTCTCATCGTATGAAATTTTTGTGATACTGATTCTAACCCTAACTCAGCTTACTGTTGTTCTTGATTTTATCGTGATTTCTCCACTCGGTGATTTAATGATGAAAACAATGAACCTGAGTA
>Ga0315899_10001259_pt1 | contig 29137 bp, 23 predicted proteins | sample LakEriMetagenome_2_FD_203518 | JGI IMG/M metagenome (GOLD analysis project Ga0315899, IMG submission 203518) | Freshwater fungal communities from buoy surface, Lake Erie, Ohio, United States - Buoy 4 MA112 | ecosystem: Environmental > Aquatic > Freshwater > Lake | place: USA: Lake Erie, Ohio... | reverse complement strand
AGCCCGCCAAAGTCTGCGTGCTCTGGTGATGCAGTCCTCCGCACCACAGTCATGCGACAGTGCGTCCCAGAGGACAGCATCTCACAGTGCCCATTTCTACAAATGATTGACACTGCTGATAAGCGATAATGTCGTAGTAGTAGCAGAACCTGTTTCAAAGGGCGATAAAAAGTCACCAAAACCACTGTTAGCTACAGATGCAATATATGGACAAATGAGAACTGCTGTAGGATGGACGATTCCTGAATTGACTAAATCCGGAAGTTATATTGTTAATGAAAATCCGGAAGTTATATTATTATAGCTGTTAGTTACAAAGATCTGTAAATAACTTTTTTATTACGATTTCTTTGTACGTAGTCAATAGATTTTTGAGGTTCTACTGTTACTTGAGAATGGTATAAACGGTGATTGGGTAGAAGATGGGCTACAGTGGCGTTCCGGGAGATAGAGACTACGAGATAGAATCTCAGCGCTGGATTTTGGCCAGTTTCTTACTGTTTGCTTTAGAAACCCGCTGACTGGGTTTTGGGGCAGTTTCTTGCGAACTTTTTTATAGAAACTGGGTTTGGTACCTAAAAACTCGCTGCGTTTCTTGCGATTTTTTCTTGCGGAACAATCTTTATTTATGCGATTTTTTGGCAAGCATTTTTTTCGGGGCAGTTTCTTGCGATTTTTGAACTTCTTCTACAAGGTAGTAGAAACTCTCTGGCTGGGGTGGCAGTTTCTAAATGGTTCATAAAAACAACGCTGGCAGGCTGGGTCGCTGACTTCATTTATGTGTGCTTAGAAACCCACTGGCTGGGTCAAAACCCGTGGTTTCTATTTCCCGGAACGCTACTGTAAAACAGATGCGGCTAAATTGATACCAGCGGACGATGTCACTGAGTTAGAGGGGTGCCATGCTTTTGACCACAGTAAACCTAAAGGGTTTTCAGAGTTTAAAGTCTCCGACTTTATAAAGACTAGTGTCAAAGACTCTATAAAGCCTTTGGCTTTAGTCTTTTGAGCTTAGAGTCAAAGACAGGTGTTTCATTGATATAAAAGATATGTACAATAACGATGGCGGTCAGGGGATAGCACGGGTTTGTGACACACATAAAGTAAAATAAAGGGTGGCACTTGTTAGATCGCCTTTTTGCTTCATAAATTTATGGTTGATCACTGACCTCCATCGTTATTGTACATATACATACTACTACCGGGCTAAAACAAATGAAAGGGTCTTAGCACCCCATCCTGGGCTGATCAGGGATCCCTGAGCAGCCCAGGTGATGGGGTGCAAGCTCAAGACCCTTGACTTGTTTCCTCCTCCTCCTCATCCTGCCCTCAGGTAGGGTGGGGGTGAGAATGAGTGTGAGGGGAGCCACCCACCCCTTCCCCCGCCACAGAGGGTGCCAGCAATCCGCTGCATTATGCCGGCGTAGTGTCTGCTCAAAAATTGGTGGGCAGGTGAGCACCTTTGTTGCGGTGACGCCCATGCTTATTAGATGAACTTGAACCTCTGTGGTTCACTGCGCTCCTCCTGAGAGTCCCGGAGGTCTTTGGATTTTATATCAGTCTGCGCTCGGCCAGGTCAGCATGCAGGCTGACATCGCTAGGTCGTACTAAATTCAGGTGTAGGGGCAGAGTCCGAAGATATAACGTACGGGTGTGATTTTTACGAACGATTTAGAGACTCGCGTCGGGGCGAGCCCACGACACACACTGCCGGCCGGTCGCGCCGGCCCGGGCCCGGGCGCGCTTCGCCCGGGGCAACATGCTGCGCCGCCGCACACCTTCGCACGTTGGCCCCGCGCGTCCGCGTTTATGCCGCCCAAATACAGAGCGCCGTGCGCGCCTCGAACAACTGCGAGTTCCAGCAGTGTAAAGAGCCTCTCAGGATCTCAATACCTATTAGAATGCACACCAGCTGCTGTAGCTTCCTTCCCGTGAGCCGCGCCTAGCGGCAGCCTGCCCCCTGGGCGTCTCTTCCGAGGAGTGCTCGCTCCGCACGCCGGGAGATATTGCACCACAGATATACGTATAGCACTATACACCACCGTAGAACACGTTGTACTTCGTCACGCTTTGTGGTTGGGTTCCTGCCCACAGTCGCGGGTCCTGGTCCGCTCGTCGGTGCTGGACTTCTTGGCTCGGCCACCGCCCCACGACGTCACCCCATCGTTCGCACGAGTGTACTTTACTGAATGAAGAACAAATTCTTCTAACTGAGGAACACATTCTCCAATTTACTACCAATCCGTGACATATCCTCAACTCCGAGTCTCACGAACTAATTGATCTGTGACCAACAGCATATTCTAACAGTAGGGTTCGGACGGTATAGGATGGTATTTTGTAGTTACTGAGTCTCTTGCTCGTTGTGTTAGGGTGGGATAGTATTGGTTCTCTGGCGGTGTTACACAACAGGGCGATGTACTTACCGATCTTCAGTCACGTGTTGATTGTCAATAAACGTCTCTTTCTCTCTCGCGCTCTCTCTGTGTGCCGCAGGAGGGTTTGCGAGGTTCAAGTTTACTAAATGTTAGCAGTATTCATCTACGTCATGGACTCACTACATGACGGTGACTCCCGGCACCTTTGCCGCCCCGAGGCTCCGCAGCCCGAATATGCGTGACCACTCCATCTGCACCCGCGCGTACTCCTCTCGGTTAATATCACGTCGGCACAGTTCTTTGTAGTTGGCGCGGCAGCCGCGGCTCCACGTTCCCGTCACCTCTTTGAATACCAGCCGCAGAATCTTCTCGCCAGCCTCTTCATGCTGTTCGTCCGACACACCATGGAACATTGTATCAAAGTCCGAGTATGAATACTGAAACTGGATCTCCCTGCTGTCAACACTGCAGTACTGCGGGGGGAGGACAACGAACACCTCTGCAGGCGTAGGCTTCGTGTCATACTCACAGAGGTACTGGCAAGGATCGAATTCCACCTTAATCTCCTCTGCACTCTGCTCCGCGGTGTTACCATTAATCGGCTGGTTGTCCTGATGGTCGCTGCTAATGCTGTTGGCGCTAGTGTTGCTGCCGAGAACACTCTGGATAAAACTCGACGGGAAACCTTTCCCGGTGACTCGATACAAGAAGTCGTTGTAAGGTTCAAACATATAATCCTCTTTTATGTCTGGGTCGGCGGCCTCCTTTCCTTCGTCTGCTGCTGCTGCTGCTGCTGCCCTTGCTGCTGCCGCCGCCGCCTGCTCCTACGCTACGGTTTTCTTCCTATGCACAATGATGGCATCAAGCGCAGCCGTCGGCATTGCAACCATGTTTTCCAAGAAAAAGTAGTACACCCCTGGAGGAGCGCACGTGCGTGAGTGCGTGCGTGCGTGCGTGCGAGACAGAGAGAGGGAGTGTGTGTGTCTGTGTGTGTGCCACATTCCTTCCGTGTAGGTGAGGAGCCTTTGAGAGAGAGAGAGGATGTGTGTGTGGGTGGGTGCAGCGGGTGAGTGAGTATGTTTATGTGTGTTTTGTGTGTTGTAGATCCTTCCGTGAGAGAGAGAGTGATTGAGTGAGACACAGAGAGAGAGGGAGAGGAGACAGAGAGAAGAAAGAGAGAGAGAGAGAGAGAGCCGCCTTCCTTCCGTGTAAGTGTGTTGTAGATCCTTTTGTGACAGAGAGAGAGAGAGAGAGAGAGAGAGAGAGCCACATTCCTTCCGTGTAGGTGTGGAGTCTTTGAGAGAGAGAGAGAGAGAAGAGAGAGATGATGTGTGTGTGCGTGGGTGCAGAGGGTGAGTGAGCATGTTTATGTGTGTTTTCGCGCCACACGCGTGCACGCCACTCCGCGTGTCCGCGCGTTTTGGCTCGCCACACGCTCCTTGGTGAAGCAAGGATGGCAGAAAACGACGGCCGTGCTGCGCGCGCGGCCCCGCAGCACCCCCGGCGTGGGCTCACCCGCAGTGTCAATCGCGTAATGGTACGGCACGTCGTTATTTCCAAGGGGCGACACGTACTCGCGGATGTCCCTTCCCTCCAGTGTATTGCATTGGACAACGATTTCTTTGAGCCAGCCTTTCTCGGTAGGCATGGCCCCACTGATGCATACGCACAGCACCACCCCGTGCTCGTCCTTGCGTCGTTGCACCAGGACGGAGTTGCCATCAAATTGTTGACCGTGTCCTGCACTAAAGATTGTGCTCTTTGTCGGGGGGCTGCAGCCCACAAAGACATTGGCTATCTCCTTTCCGTCCCACTCCAAGCCCGCCTCACGCCAGTACCACGAGTACCCGTCGCACTTCCACTCGCCCACAGGCAGGGTCGGGATGTTGTTATCGGCGACAAGGGCCGTGCACTTCTCCTGAGCCGCAGCGAACTGCTCGTCCGTTTCCGTCGCCTCCCACCCTTCACCTTCGGGGGGTTTCCCGTTGGGGAATCGCTTCATTCTGAGCCGACCATCATCCCGCTTCGTGTATGAACGCAGGCCCAAGCTCTCTTTGGCGTGTTGCTTGGAGCGCACTCTGTCAACGAGGCTCTCATTTGCAAGGTGGACTCTCAATGCAACTACGCCTCCCGTGGCATCGTAATTGATGACGACTTTGCCTCGCCGGCTGTGGTTCCAGTGGGTTAAGTACTCCTTGGTAGTCATTGCTCTGCGTGAGAGATCTATGCCCCGGACGGTTGAAATGTTGGAAGGACGAAATTCTGTCAAACGGATTTGAACGAGAAAAGTCTCTTGCTTGGATCGGGTGGGAGGCCCACCAATCCAAGCAAGATGGGGGATTGGGCGCGTGCAGGTAGTGACAAATGCTTGCACTGCCTCTTTGCGGGTTGCTCTGCGCCAGGCTTTTGCCATAGACCAACCAACGTTTTTATCTTTTGCCTGCATGCAGACACTGGGGGGATGCAAGGGTTTGGCGGTGGCAGCCGCGCTCCGTCTGTGGGTGTTTTGCCGCGTGCAGACTCTGTGGCAGCTGCTCGCGGCGGCGGCGGTGGCAGGTTGGGTGGGGCAATGAGCCGCCCAGGCACGGCCAAGCTGGGTAAGTTTGGAAGTTCCTGCAATGTTTTTGGCACTTCCAAACCAAAATTCGAGTGTGTGCACAGCGCCTCATGATGGCGACGAAGCTAACTGCCTGCGCCCCGCAAACCGCCATGCTCTTGAATTTCACGGCATGCGCGCGCGCGTGACCGCTGCCTCTCATTTGTGCGGCTGGTTGGGTGCACAACAATGCAGGACCTGTCCCGAGGCGGCCGCCGTCAATCATGCCAGTGCAACGACCACGCTCTGCAGCCATAGGGGGAGCAGCGCAAGCAGCCGCCGCCGGGCCGCTGCCGCCCCCTGGCAAAATAAGCACCCATGCGTTCCGTGTTGAGAAGAAGGGGCAGTACCAGGGCGAGCTGAATGTGCCCTCTATTCTTTTCATTGGCAAAGCAGGAGAGCCAGCCGACCAGAGTCTAGCAAAGCAGAAAAGGGGCGAGCTCAGCAAGTACAAACTACGCCCGGGTGCGCTCGAGGAGCTTGACATCGAGGAGGACGCGGAGGAAGAACAGGATTTCGACGCCAGCCTGCCCAGAGCAGGCGGAGCGACGTCGCCGCAGAAAAAGAACGTGTCGTATGGCATGGCGCCCTATGGGGGCAAACGCGAGATGGACAGCTTGCGAAAGCAAATTGTGGAAACCGAAACTGCAGCTCTGGAATCGCGCATACAATCGCAGATGGTTATGTCGAAAACTAAGTCAACAGTATCCATGGTGGAGGAAAAGGTGGGACACGTGCGCGAGAGCAACCAGCAGCTGGACTCCGAACTTGTCGAGATTGAAAGGCAAATCGAGGAGCTGAAGCGCATCTCTCGCTCGCAAGTCGACGAAATTAAGGCGCTCCGTGAATCGAATAAGCACAAGGAGACGAAGCTGCACTCGGAGCAGCAGAACTTGGAGCGGATGGAGGGGTCGGTGCGCGACTCGATGCTTATCGCACAAGAAGCCAAGGAGCAGGAAAAACTGAACAAGCCGTCGGCAGGTGCAGCACAGGATAGAGAGCAGACTTCACGAGCAGGCGGTGCTCAGGGGACGGGGGCAGGGGCAGGTGCGGGGACAGGGTTAGGGCCGGGGCAGCCTCGTGTCGCTGGCGCTTCAGCTTCGGGTGCAGCGGTGGGACTCGGGTCATCGTTTGAGTCTGGCAGCGGCGAGCCGGCGTACAAAGGCGACAAAGGGGAGAAACCTGCTGATCACCCTGAGATACAATGCCTGCTTGAACTTGGGGACCATCTAGGGCAGACGGACGGGAGGGTGTGGTCTCAAGGAGGAGAGCGGCGCGACAAAGAGCAGCACTTCCTCGCAATCCATGCCAGCGAGGATTATGTTCAGGTGCCACCCTGGTTGGCGAGCAGCAAGCCCCCGAGTGATTGGGCAGAAAACAAGGGTTCACGCAAGCTAGGGTTCCAGGCGGGCAATGTTGACCTCCCACGCACCGACTTGGAGATAGAGCACGTGTACGGCTTTTCGGGCTCGTGGTCTGTGGATGCCATGAGCTGCACGGCCACTGGTAAGCTGGTGTATCCAGCGGCAAGTCTCTGCGTCATAAACGATGTAGCGCACTGTCGTCAGCGCTTCTTTGGTGGACACTCGGATGGCGTGCTGTGCCTGGCACTGCACCCAGATGGTCGCATGGTCGCCAGCGGGGACGTCGGTAAAAGCTCTAAGGTCTTGGTCTGGGACAGTGAGGAGCCTGAGTTGCCTCCTGCTGTGTCGCTCTGGGGCTTTCATCAGGCTGGTATTGGTGGCCTCTCATTCTCGCGGGATGGCAACAAGTTGGTCACGGTGATTTCCCCTACTCTCGTCTTTCTTTCCTCTGCACTTCTCCACTTGACCGCGTGATCGTGTCTCTCGTCTGCATTCGCGCGTTAGTCAACTAGGTCTAAGAGAGAACACCAAGAGGAGCAAGTGCTGATTTGGCCGTACTGACGCTCCTGAGTGTCGTGGCAGGTTGGGCGCGATGTAGATCACTGTCTGTGTGTGTGGGACTGGCGCAAGGAAGAGCGGCTGGTGAGCTGCAAGACCGGTGCCAATCCGCCTCTTACCGTGCGCTTTGACCCTGTCACTTCTGTAATCATCACTGCTGGTGTACGTCACCTCAAATTCTGGACCATGGTGGGCGCGCGCATGGAGGTTTCACTGGCTGACTTCAAGAAAAAAGGTTCGCTGCAAACATTCCTCAGTCTCGCGTTTATGCGGGTGCGCAACAGCAAAGAGGGGGTCTCAGCATGTACAACCCTGACGGGCACTCAAGACGGCAGTCTCTACCTGTGGAACACCAAAGGGGAGCTGATCATGTTGGAGAAAAAGGCACACGAGGGCCCAGTGACGATCCTGATGGCCCCGTTCCAGGGTGATGAAGAGTGCGGCAACTACGCCTTTTCGGGCGGCGCTGACGGTAAAGTACGCCGCTGGGATGCGCACGCGACCACTGGTCTCTCTCCTATATGGACTATCGACCTCGAGGAGAAGACGCGCCCGGTATTCGCACCCTTCGCCTCTCGAAAATTTCCGGTGCGCGGAATCGCTTATAAGAATGACCGCATTTACGTGGGCACGTGTATGAATGAGATCTACCAGTTTGCCATTGAGCCTGTTGCTAAGGTGGCACGAGCTCCCGATGTAAGCATGGTTGTCATTCAAGCGCACACTCAAGGCACGTTGCACGCCCTGGATGTCCATCCAGTGCGCCCAGAATTTGTGACAGTTGCGTGGGATTGCACCCTCCGGATCTGGGACACTGAATCGCGGGAATGCAAGCGGGCTGTACAGATGCTTCCCTATGATGAAGAGCGCGTCACTGCCACGGCCGTGCAGTACAGCCCTGATGGCGAACATGTGAGTGTCGGCTTTGAAAATGGCGACGTGTGGGTTTTTGACGTCGGTGCCATTGCCGCGGCGGCGCAAATGAACCAGGAGTGTGACAAGTTGTTCTTAAAGAATTCAGATGATGACAACGTGAAACTCATGACGACGAAAGGAAAAGCTATCAGTGTCCTTCGCTATCGCCCAGATGGCGTTCTGCTTGCTGCCGCGGGTCTCGGCGGCAAAGTCACCATCTTCCTGGTGCAGGATGAAGACGGGCAAAACGCGTACGAACCGATCAAGGCTTTCAAGGCGCATCAGTGCAACGTACGTTCCCTCGACTTTTCTGAGGACTGCAAGCTGATGCAGTCAACGGGTGTTGACAACCAGATTCTTTATTGGCAAATGGAGACGCAAGAGGGCGAAGTGAATCCTGTTGCTGTGCGAGAGGTCACAGATTCTAGCGGCAAAGTCAAGCACGGGGTACAGGATGTGGTCTGGGCTACTTGGACGAGTGCGCTCGGGTGGCCACTCGAGGGCTTCTATGATGCGAATCGTCACGACCAGCACGTTCGAACATCTGCCTTTGCCTCGCGTGATCGCCATCTTGTTCTGGCGTGGGATGATAAGGATGTGCTGCTGTACAATTATCCGTGTAGACCTGGAGCGGTACCACGGCGATTCAAAGGGCATGCCTCTGTCCCTGCGCAAGCTCGCTTCCTGCAGCAAGACCGAGGTGTCGTGTCAATCGGCACGACGGACATGTGCATCATCCAGTGGAAGCCGCCAAATGTTGCACAGGGCGAAATGAAGCAGAGTGACACCGAAGTAGTTGCTCTCATCAACAGGTTCAGTCAAGTTCGAGAGGAAGGCTTGATCGTTCGTCTGACGCTGGAAGAGGATCCCGATGGGGCCACATCCAGCAGCACAGCTGCCATCATATGGAAAGAGTTTAGCAGTGGGGTTGCTGAGCTTTTGAAAGTTAGCGTTGAGCGCCTGGAGTTGGTCAGAATCCTGGCTGGGTCGCTCATGTTTGATGTGCTTTTGCGGCCCCATGCTTCGGGCTGGAATGTACGACCCACGGCTAGTGAGCTGCTATCACGACTAGAGAACGTTTATGAAAACGGTTTGATCCACAGGAAATTTCCTAAGATACTTGGTGGGGTTGAGGTGCTGCAGGGTGGCGAGGAGCCCGACGACGACTTCATGGGGATCAAGCCGTGGCTCGGTGTCATCAATCCACCTCACGACTGGGCCCCAGACCGAGGCTCCAAGATGCTCAAGTACGCACCGACTTGCCGACTCAAGGAGTTTGCGTCTGGACAGGGTGAGGTCGAAGCGATGTTGATCCCTGAGCCAAGACCTCTCTCCCTGATAGCCTACGAAGATGACCCTCATTCCAGCTCTGCTGTTGCACCGGATCAAGAGAAGCAAGGTGCTGGCAAGCTGCTTAGATTGGATTACGTTCATGGATACCAGGGGTGGGGTGGAGGGGGTAACCTATTTTATGAAGACACGGAGCATTTGGTCTACAGTGCTGGGAGGATTGGAGTGGTGCACCACGTGCCGAGCAATACCCAGCGCTTCATGCTCGGGCACAAAGATCAGATCGCGTCTCTGGCCAAGCTGCCAGTGAAGCCCGGCTCTGACAAAGGTTTGCCCTCGTCTACATTTGCAACTGGCGAGCTCGGTCAGCGGGGCAGCATTCGCATCTGGAGGAGCGCGCAGCCTGGGCATGCTCCTGTGCAGACAGCTGGGTTGCAGGGCTTTCACAATTGCAATGTGGTTGCAATTTGCTTCATGAGTAACGACATGCTCGTGTCTGTCGGCAGCGATGTTGGACATCATGTAGCGTTGTGGGATTTGAAACAACAAAAGCTCGTGAGTAGCTCGCGCGGCGACGTGAACCCAATTTTGGCTGTGACCTCCGCGAGCACGGGCAGCTTTGTGTCAGTTGGTGTGAGCCACATCAAGTTCTGGCGGTACGCGGAGGCCTCAGGCCTCTTGGGACATAGCGGTATTTTTGGGAACAAGGGTCATGTGCAAACGATGTTGTGTGTCAAGAGCTTCTTTGCTGACGATGATCAGAACAATGAAAATCTTGTGACTATCACAGGCACTGAGGATGGCAGCATTTATGTGTGGAAAAATCGAATGTTGAGGTCAAATATGCGCGGGGTGCACAAAGGGCCAGTTTTTGCCCTCTGCATTCCTGATGCCCACCCCAACCTTGTCCTAAGCGGCGGGAAAGATGCTGCTATCGCAATTCATTTGTTTGATAGCGAAGAGGACGGAGGGCTGACGACCGTGTCTGTCATCGACACGATGAAGCTTCAGTTGCCACCGCGCATGATCCCCGAGCGTCGCAGCATTCGGGCGCTGGCCTGCTGGAACGCCGAGCCCGGCTGGTTGCGCTTAGCCTTTGGTACAAGTGCGAACGATGTCCTACAAGTTGAAATCGACTTGCGCAATCCGCACAGCATCTCTTTGCTGCGGCATACCCTCTGCACTGTGGTGCATGGACACGCTGGCTCTGCCGTCAAGGCCTTGTGCGCCCACCCAGACTTCCCCGAGTTTGCCACTGCAGGGCAAGATGGAATGCTGCGCCTCTGGAATGCCACGCATCGTTCTCTCAGTGCCTGCGTCAAGCTTGGACATGCAGGCAGCACTATCGACTACAATCTGGCTTTGAATCAGCATCTTGCAGTGGGGCTCGCGGAGGGGGGTGTGATCATTTTGAACGCAAGTGCTGTGCGCCAGGGCCTGCAGCATGATGCGTGCTTCGTGCTTAAGGTGACGGATAGGCGCTGCGAAATCACTGACGTAAAGTACTCGCCTGATGGACATTATCTCGCCGTGGCCTCTGTCGATAATGTCATCGATATCTACGTGGTCAAAACCTCGTACACCCGGTGGGGTGTGTGCCGCGGTCATCGTGATACCATCAGGTATCCCTCTCTCCCCCTTGTTGCTTTCTCTTTCTGTCTCTTCCTCTCCCAACTTTGTCGTTCGCTCATTCTAATGCTCTCTCGCTTTCAATCTCCGTCTCTCTATCTCCCTAATTAGGTAGAAATATGGATCGACAGATAGAGGTGGATCTGTAGAATTATAGATAGATAGACGTGGATCTGTCTGTTATAACTGGCAGATAGAAGTGGAGGGAAATGGAGATGGGTGTGAAGGCAGATAAAGATTGAAAGAGAGGGAGAGGGAGAGACAAGTGTCAAGACAGATAGAGATTGAGAGAGAAAGGAAGAAAGGGAGAGGCAGGAGTCAAGATTTGCGTTGCATTCTATGTCACCCGCGCTATGTTCTGCTCAGGCACCTAGATTGGGCCACGGACAGCACAGTGATACGCTCAAACGACACCTCGCAAGAGCTGCTTTACTGGAACGTCAAAGAGATGCGCAAGGGTGCGATAGAGACCCTGGTAGGCTCGCGTGATCTCAACCAAGTGGCCTGGAGTTGCGATAGTTGTCCCATGACCTGGGCAAGTCAGGGCACGTGCGCAAGCTACCAGTTTGTCTCGGAAATCTCGGCAGTGGACAGGTCACGAAACGGCGCGCTCTTTGCGGCCGCTGACGTCTTCGGTCGCGTACGCCTCTTTCGCTTCCCGTCCTTGGAGGGAGGCTTGAACCAGCTCTTTGAAGCGCACGCAGGGCCCGTCACCAACGTCAAATTCACCTTCGATGATTCGTTCCTGCTGAGCACGTGCAGCGCTGATATGTGCCTGTTGCAGTGGAAGGTTGACGTGGTGCCGGATAGCATTGACGCTGACGTTGCAGAGGTGCTGCAAGCGCAAAGAGCCCCAGGCCCTGTCCCTCCCGGACACGCGCAGGGAACACATGATGGTGATGAGCATGTGGAAATGGAGATGTTCAAACCCTTCCACGCAGGTGTTTTCGCACCGCAGATCACCAACAGCGCGGGCAAAATCCTTCCGTGGGAGCCCGATCCAAGTATGTTTGAGGTGCCCAAGCAAGAACTGGAGCTAGAGACGGTGCACGGATGTCGCGGGCACGATCAACATTCCCACGCCTGCTTCAACTCCCGCTTCCATGCTGTCTATTACACAGCCAAAATCGTAGTCGTACAGGACCGGGAGTATGGCCTGCAGCGTTTTTTTCAGGGGCATACTGAGGACGTGTCATGCATTGCGCCACATCCGCAAGGTCGTATTTTTGCCAGCGGTCAGACGGGCACTAAAGGACTGATTTGTGTGTGGGACAGCCAGAGGCAGGAAACTCGAATCCTGCAGGGTGGGCGACAGCGTTCCTTATGTCAGATCGCTTCTTTTGAAGCCGCGGGCTCCCACGGTATCGCAGTGATGAGCTTTTCTGCTAGAGGTGCTCACCTGGTCTCGGTCAGCCAGAATTTTGAGCATGAGCTAACTTTGTGGGACTGGCGAAACGGAGTTGCGTTATCAGTGGTCAAGGGCACCATGAACAGAACGCTGGCCATTGCGTGCAATCGTTTTCCGAGCGCTTCTGGGGCCTCCGATTGCTTCGTGACATGTGGCGTGAAGCACGTGCGCTTCTGGGACGTGGTGCAGGGGCAATTTGTGTGCAGGAATGCTGACCTGGCGTCGAGGGGAGTCATGTCGATTCAATTGTCGTGTACGTTTTGCAAGGAGTACGCCATCACTGGCAACCAGGAAGGCCATCTTTACATCTGGAAGGACGCGTGTCTTGTGACATGCCTGAAAGATGCCCACAAGGGGCCCGTCTTTGCCCTTCACACAGCAGTGCAAATGAGCGAGGGCAACGCAGTGTTTTGCAGTGCAGCCGGCGATGGTGTTGTTAAGCTATGGACCATCAGGAAGAATCTGGTGCCAAAGGCTCAGAATGTCAAACAAGATGGCGAGGTCGGCGACCCAGAGTCAAGTGCGCGCAAAATGCGGCAGCCTGCGTCAGATTTCGAGGTGCACTGCTTCGAGCCTGAGGGAGTGCACATCCGAAAGGTCATCGAGGGCCTGAATGTTCCGTCGATTGGGCAAGCTCCCAGCGTGCGAGCAGCATACATTCAGTTCGAGCCGAATGTGAAAACAATATCCGCCGACGGTGTCTGGAGAATTTTGATCGCTACCTCCATCAATGAGCTGTATCAGTTGACGCTCCCGCAGCTCATTTCAGCTCCAAACGACAGGACTACAGAGGTACACCGAGGGCAGCTTCAGAGGGAGACGGTCAAGGTGTACAATGCAGTGACGTATGGCAACGACGGAGTGGGCACAGAGCAGCTCCCAGCCATACAGCTTCTCGTGCAAGCACACACGCCCCCTCACGTTGCTGGATCTGTCGGGGCACAGATTTCAGATTTAACCCTGGATGCCGCTTCAAGCATTCGCGCTCTCGCCGTCCACCCTGAAAGTGAGAATGAGTTCTCCACCTGTGGCGCCGATGGCGTGCTGCGCATTTGGGACACGCAGCAGGCGCGTGTTCGCTTCATGTACAAGCTCGGAGAGACGGTGCAGAGCATTTGCTACAGTGCTGTGCACAAGGACTGCTGGCACCTTGCGATAGGTTGTCGCGGCAAGATCAAGATCATGGATGCCTCCGTCCCCTTGGTCTTTGGCGACGACATCACCGTGCTTGCCGTCATGGACAAAAGCAAAGGTGTGGGGACGCGAGATGTTGTGACGTGCGTCAAGTACTCGAGCTCCTGCAACTCCCAGGGATTCAGCTATCTGGCGGCGGGCTTGAGCTCGGGCTCAATTGTCGTCTACACAGCGCCCATCAACGAAAAGCAGAATGCATATGAGGTCAAGGTCAAGTTCAACGGGCATTCGGGCCCTGTGCTGCACATGGACTTTTCAAAGCAGGCCGGCGGGGACGCCGAGAACCTTCAGAGCAATTGCTCTCGCTTTGAACTTCGATTCTGGGACTTGAAGCGATGCAAGGAGGTAAGGGCTGCGTCAGACATGCGCAACGAAAAGTGGGAGTCTTTGACGTGTCCCTTGACCTGGACAGCACTCGGGATGAAAGCCGATGAATATTCCGTCGTGCCCTGTGTCGATCGTTCGCCTGATCACCCCTGTCTAGTCGGTGCTATATGGCCCGAAGCCTACAAGCTGTTGGCTCTCTCGGGGATTGGTGGGCAGGTGACCCTTGCGCGGGATCCGTTCCTTGAGAGGGCTCACGTGAAAAGCTGGCCTGCACACTCGCTGCCTCCTGCCGCTGTCCGCTTTACATTCGGCTCACAAAGCGTTGTATCGGTCGGAGATGTTGACATGAGCATTTGTGTGTGGAGGCGACAACTGCCAGTGCACGTCGATGTCCAACGGGTCCTCGACGTGCCCTGCAGCATGAAAGCAAAGCTGGGCGAGGTGGATGCTCTCTTTTTGGCCAAAGATCACGGGTCACACGAAGCGGCAGCAGGTGAGCAGCTGGGATCGCAGGCAGCTTTCGACGACGCCAAGCCCTTTTTGACACACACCAAGATGTTCAAGGCAGTTGGCTGGGACAATTTCCATCCCGATGATCTTGAGTCGGCGGGGCGATCTGAACTGCCAAAGTACGAGCTTAGGCTCAAGCATGTACATGGCTCTCGTGGTCACTGTGCCATGAATAATGTCCTCTATAACGAGAAGGGCCAGGCTGTATACGTGACAGCTCAGGTGGCTCTCGTGCAGCAGGGTGATGTGCAAGTGCAGCACTTCCAGGCGCACGATGATGACATTCTGTGCATTGACATCAGCGACAGTGGCAAGCTGGCAGCCACAGGTCAAGTTGGCGAGAAGGGCAAGGCCTCCATCTGGATTTGGAACGCGATCAACTCAGAGAAGGTGCAAAAGATCGACTACCCCAGAGACGGTGGTGTGTACGCAGTGTCGTTCAAGCCCATGCAAGGAGAATCAGATATGCCTCAGTTCTTGGCCTCGGTCGCCAATGACGAGGACTGCACTATTGACGTCTGGGACTTCCGCGAAGGCATCAATAATTACAAGCTGCTGGCCTGCATTGCGGGAGATAAGAACCGCATCCTGTCCGTCCGATGGAATCCATTCTACTGCAAAGATGAATTTGGCTCGCTCGTCACCTTGGGCGACAAGCATCTGCAGTTTTGGCTCTTCGCTCAAGCGGTACCCTCCGAGGACGAGCAGTTGGACATGGACGGAGGCGCACGGACGGGTGCGGTGAGCCTGGTTCGCCACAAGCCTTTATGGAAAGACGCCACAAAGCAGACGTGTTTGAGTATGTGCTTCGTGGAGAAAACAAGGGCTGATGCTTCGAATGAGGGAACTGAGCACGGCTACACAATCACGGGCATGCAGGATGGCTCCATCTTTTTCTGGAAGTGGCTAGAGGAAGAAACAGGCGTTGCCGTTATCAAAGTCTTGCCGAGCCTGCACGACGGACCCATTTTCACCTTGCTGACTACCACGACTGGATTGCTGCTGAGTGGCGGAAATGACGGCTACGTCATGATTTGGAAGCTCGAAACGCTGGGCGACATGGGCGCGCCAGTCCTCCGACGTATTGACATGGCAAGTGTGCACTCTAATGGCACCTGCGTCAGCAAGATAATTCCGCCCAGCGTTCGCAGCCTGTGTGCGCGCGTTGAGGGAGACAATGAGATCTCCATGCTGGTTGGCACAGCGTCGAATGAAATCTATGAGATGGCCATCTCTGGGGACAACAAGATTCAAAGTCGCCTGGTGGTGCAAGGACATGGTGGAGAGCAAGTTCAGGGTCTCGCTACGCATCCAGAAAAGAACTGGTTTGCTACGGTAGGCCATGACGGTGTGGTGCGGGTGTGGGACCTTGAGGAAAGGGCGTGCACCTATGCAGCGCTGCTCAAAGATGATAAAGGCAAAAGAGTGGGCGGTAAAGCTCTGTGCTTCCGCGGCAAAGTGGACCGGCCTGTTGGCATTCAGGAATGTCCTGTGTGCCACTATGGTACGGTGGAGAAGGAGCGGACGTTCCACTGCGATGAACTGGCAGTAGGTACTCTCTGCGGCCAAGTCGTCATTTTCAAGATGGCCCAGGGGGGGCAGCTGCTCGAGTGCGCCCGCACGCAGTGCCGCACAAAGGCCATCACCTGTTTGCAGTACGCCCCAACGGGCACTTTGCTTGCAGTGGCATCCGAGGACATGGTAATTGACGTGTTTTTGCCCGACGAAAATCATCGCAGGGTCGGAGTTTGCAAGGGGCACATGGCGCCCATTATGAGCATCGACTGGACGGAGGACGGCGAGTTCATGCAGACAAGCGACACGGCCCTGGAGCTCATGTTCTGGTGTATGCAGACGCGGACAGAAAAGACGGTTCCCGAATTCGTTTCACACTCAAAGCCCATTCTCTTGTACAAAAAACAGTGGGCTAATTACACGACCCCGCTCGGCTGGCCGTGGCACGGCATCTACACGCCGGGATCAGAGGGAGTGGGGCTTAACGCTGTGCATCGCCTCATCCTGGACCGCCAGTCCAAAAAAGCGCTGGGCGTAAGCGCCAACGCAAACGGTCTTGTCAAGCTCTTTCCCTACCCAAATCAACCTGGTATGTCAGGCATGCAAGCGCAGACTTATGAGGGCCACTCTGCCGCCGTGAGCAAGGTGCGCTTCTCAGCCAAAGGTGACTACGTGGTGTCAGTGGGAGGCCGCGACTGCACTATCATCCAGTGGGAAGTGTTGGCGCCCACAAAGGAGAATGGGGCGCTAGATGCAGACGCTGGACAGGGCAAGGCAGCTGCGTCAGATGACGACGACGACAGCGAAGACGAGCTTGACCGCCTTCAAAGGGAGGGCGCTGCCAAGAAGCTCACCGCCGACCAGCAGTACAATGAGAAAGGACGCAGTATGTAGGTTAGGATCGGATAGGTATCATAGTATTCCGCTTAACCTAATAAGCCGCTGGACCCCTCTTTTCCTCCGTGAGCACACAAGCACCAACACATACCAGCATTTGAATAAACGTTTCTTAAATAAAATTCTGTCGAGGTTCTTGTTGGTCGTGGGCACTTGTGCAGCTTCGGCATGGCAGGTAACGATCTTGTTCCCTCAGCCTTTGGATGCCAGTCTGGCGCGGAGCGACATTCCAACGCCTCCCTCTCCTTCTCCGCCATCTCGATCCTGTTTCAGCTCAACGCATCACGAACAAGTGACGTCGAAGTCAGATCCTCAGGCACGCCTGGGCAAGAGCTCGGCGATTTCGCGCCACGTCCACGACTAGGGGTGCAATGGAGGTGAGTATTTAAGCATCCGTGTTGCGGATGCGCACACGAACTGGGATAAAATTAAGAGTTGCATTTTGGACAGTGAGTGGTATATAAGCTGGGCTGAGAATGGCAAATCCGGGAATAACCCCCATGTAATAATATTATTACATTTCCATGTAATAATATTTTACCCGGAAGTAAAAAATGCGACGCCGAACGCATTAGAAAACGACTTAAAGCAGTCTCAGCTTGGTGTTCAGCTTAATCAAACGACTTAAAGCAGTCTCAGCTTGGTGTTCAGCTTAATCAAAATGGGTTATCATCAGGTATCCAGTATTGCTCAAAAGAAGGACCTCCATTCTTGCGGGTATGTGCAACCAAGAGAAGGTTTGTGCACGTGTTGCCGTGTAGGCAGTTGCCTGGATTCAACTCACCGACGGTCGCGGTAAAAGGCGGCCTCCTACGGACACAGCTTGCGCAGCGGGTGCCGCAGGATCCTTTGCCATTCCACCGTCGCTCCGCAGGTGCTTGCCGAAGGCCGTCGCCACTCCACTCCCGCTCATCCGGACCGGCATGTCGCGCCTGCACTCGCACTTTGTGTATCAAGGCTTGACATCTTGCACAGTGCAAGATGCACTGTTGCAGACACAGTGCCGACGTACAAGCTGTACCAACGAATGACATTGGGAGGGGGCAATTTCCTACGGGAAGCCTGATCTAAGAACGCATATCAGCAGAGCACTTGCATGAGGGATTGACAGCGACCGGTAGTCTTGGTCAATAAGCAAGGGCTTCATGGATGCCTTTTGATCGCCACCCCGTTGCAAGTTGCCCGACCGAAACTCCTGCGCCTGCATCTGCTGCTGTTGCTGCCGGCGCGGGTCTAGCCCTCGCGGAGGGGGCTGCTGATGCTGATACTGGGGTGCCGCCGGGCGCGTGCCTGCACGCGATGCGCCGCCGCTGTTTTGCATCAAGTGGGCCGCCTCTTGCGCAGCCTTTTCGCGCTGTTGCCGGATGCGATCCTTCCACTCTTGCCGATTAATTTCTTGTGCCGTCTTGACAGCATCAGTGGTGCGGGCGTTGCTTTCTGGAGCCACTGGAGCAGGCACAGCATCCAGTGAAGGCCACAGACTCTGGTCGTCGAGGCTCACGGGCACACTCGCTCGCGCCGTCTTGCTCCCCGACGTGTCTTCGATTTCAAGCCTCCCGTAAAATGTGCCGTGTTCCTGGTCTACATCCTTGATCGACAGGCGCGGGCGGCCTCGCTCATCAACCGACAGCACCACCACGTAGAGTTCATCTCCAACATCCACGATCTCTGTCACAGATTCCACGCGGTCATTTGACAGCTGGCTAATGTGCAGTAGGCCCTCATTGCCGTGCGGCAACACCACAAAGGCCCCGAAGTCCACCACCTTCCCGACCCGGACGTAGAGCACAGCTCCTGGGCATATGCCTTGTTTGATGGTGCGAGCACGGTCGTCGATGCACTGAGTAATCAGCTTGATGGCCTCTTGCACGTCGCCGGCCTCCAATGCCTCGTCTTCCTTGCGATCTCCACCTTTCGCTGCGGAGTGAATGTGAGCGCCAGGCGGCAAGGGCTGTATAAGAACACACACCATGCCCTCTTCCTCTCCTGCCTCCTTGTCGACCTTGAGGATGCATCGGCTCTTTTCGCTGATTTCTCTGATGGTTGAGCCCTCTTTCCCAATGAGGATGCGCACCTTCTCTGCAGGCACGTGCATTTCGAAGCAAGGTCTCTTTTTAGCAACATCAGCGCTGCCTGCATCAACCGCGTTGTCCGCGAGGCGGCGAGCATTGTCACGCCACGTGTCTTCTCCGTTTTCATCCTCGGGCCGGTCGAGGAGACCGAACGGTATCGCTCGCACCTCCCTCACCAACACTTGCGTGTCCTGTTTTCCACTCGAGTCAGCTTACGGCAGTGGATAAGAAAATCTATCTTTATTACATCTTTATTACAGCTTCATCATCATCTCCCGGATGAAGCTGAGGAAAAAAATCATCGGCTGTGTTGTGCTGCAGCAGCTCAGGAAAACAAGCACATGAAAGAGGCTGCGGAGGAGGGCGGCAAGAACGAGGCACAGGCGCGCACCTGTTCGAGCGTCTTTTGCTCCGACATGAAGCGGATCACTAGGTCGATGGCACGCTTGGCCATGTTGATTGCCTTGCGACTTCCTGAATTTGCAATCGTCGTCGCGCACCATTAGCGCCACGGCACTCGCACAACCGCAATTGTGCAGCACACTTCTTGTCATGCCAGCGTGTCCCCACCGCAAGAGAATCATGCACAAACGCGTTCAGCGACGGAAGGTGAGTGCGCGCGCCGCACGAAGGCGAGGGGGAGAGGAGCAGCGGCAACAAGAGAGGGCAACGGGCAACAGAATGAAGACGAGACCAACGAGTTCCACGTCACTGTCGGACAAGTTGATCGAGTGCAGGCCGCACTTGGCTTGAATGTCTCGGATATTTTTGCCCGCGCGACCTATGAGGAGCGGCCGGTTGCGCGGCTCTATGGGCACGCTCTGCCGCATGTACTCGAGAACTTCGCGCGCTGCTTCTGCGTCCCCTTGCGTCGCTGCTACCACGCACACTTGATGGCCCTCCATTTCCACGGACATAATACCCGCTAACCGACGTGCCCGGGCTAGATTTGCTCCCTGGTAGATGGAGCAGGGGAAGCAGCAAACGTGAGCAAGCCCGCTAGCACTCGGCTGCAGCTGGTTGCGGGAGACAGTGCTGCAGGGCAGAGCAGGAAATGCAGGGAGTTGACGCGCGCTCTCGACAAAAATGTCGAGGGCGAGGGAACAAACCTTGGCACCGACCACGAGTCCAAGCAAATCATCGTCGACTGCAAAGTTGAGACGAACAGCCTGCTGCAACGCCTGCTTCTGCTGCTCCAGCGCAGCCTGCAGGTGGCACCCAAGCGAGCAAACACAGTATCTGGCTTGAGACAATTGACATACAACATGGCAACATCTAGGGTACAAGCAGCCGGGACAGGAGAGGGGGGGGGGCGCTGCGCTTTCAAACGAGAGCACCCGTAAACAAAGATGGCAGTCAACCCGAGGCGGTGCCCAGGAGTAACAGACCTGGAGGCGCTGGAGCTCCTGCTGCTTGTGATCGAGAACTTGGATCGATCGCATTTTCTTAAAGTCTTCTTTATACTCCTTCCAGGATTCATTTTCTCTCGGCATGTCCTGCTGCACCGGGTTGTCTGAGGCCGTGCTGCCAGCAGGATTTGAAGGCAGCGATACTTCCTCGTCTGCTTGTTTCAGCGAGTGCGCGGCTCCATTCGCGGGCTGTTGCGGTACCGGCGCAAACTTGACCACGCGCGACAGACGCGACGCCTCCACGACCTCGTCCAGGCGTGTGTTTCCATATGCGCGATAGTCGACGTGCACGAATGCGCTGTCCCAGACTTGTATGATGCGCGCAGGCAGAGGCTCATCGCTCTGCCCATGTCCGTCCATGCCACCGGTGTTTGTGTGTGTGCGTGTGTGTGCGCGCGCGCCTGCGCGTCAGCCTGCATGCAACCCGCATGCCTGCCTGCCTACCATGTCAACTTGCATACTGCGAAAAGGACATGAGGAGGGGGCCGCGAGCAGGACGTCCCGACCTCCAGGAGCACAACGAGCGCTGAACAGCCTGCAAACGGCGTCTCGTCAGGCTGCAACAGCTGCGCCCCTGGCAGCCGTTCCAGGCTCATCTCTCCTCACCACCCTTCGTGACGTCCGTGACGTGTTCCATGTACGATGCGCTGAACTGGTGCAAAAATGCGGAGGTTCGGCGGATCATCTGCGCTCGCGTTAGTGCTCGTGCTAGCCCTGCTACGGACGGACACGGGCAGTGGCTTCTCGCGGCCGGTGCCAACCGGCCGCACGTTTCCTCGCTCGTGCTCGCCCTTCTTCGGCCGGACCCGGTGTTCTCGCAGCCAGCGAAACGCTCGTTTCGCTTCTCCTCTACATGTGCGTGCCCGCCCGAGAGGCTGGCCGGCGGCGCGAAACGTATTCTCCGTGCGCTGTGCAGGCGATGAGCTCGATTACGATGTCACTGAGTTCCACGAGGAGTGGAAGAGGGCCGCCGAGGTCAACCGACAGCACAGGGCGGTGGGACCGCAACAGGCGGACGGCTCAGAACCAGGCCCCCCAGCAGATGATGGCCGCAGCGCGTGGGCACCAGTGTCGGGCAAGAAACCCCTGGTGATTCTGATTGGCTTCCTTGGCTGCACCCCGGGCATACTCGCCAAGTACTCGCAGATATACGAGGCAGAGGGCACAGAGACAGTGCAAGTGTTGCCTTCCATCCCCTCGATGCTCCTTGCGCACCAAGGCTGGCGGGGAAATGGGAGCAAGCGAGTGAGACGTGTGAGCGAGCTTATAGTGCGGCGCGCCCAAGACTCGGAGATCATAGTGCACCTCTTCTCCAACAACGGATTTATTTTTTTCGGGAGTTGCATGATGGCGGATGCTCGCGTTTCGAGGGCCGTGTCCGCGGTCATCTTGGACAGCTGCCCCAGCTACATCACACGAGAAGTAGCGGCGACGGGCCTACTTTCCGCGCTGCTTCGCATTGATGCCGGCGAGGCGGGGAAGCCAGGGAGCAACAAGAAACAAGCGCTGGAGGCGGTCATGGCCCCCGTTCTCGCTGCCCTCGACACGAGGCAGCGAAAGGCGTGGGAGGCATGGGAGATGCGGCATCCGGTGGCACCGCACCTCTTCATGTACAGCGACGGTGATGAGGTGGTGTCACCGAGCGAGGTTGCGTCCTTTGCCTCGGCTCATGCCTCCCGCCTTACCCTCCGCGGTACCCACTCTCTTTCCTGCTGGTGCGCACGCATGCATGCGCACACATTCGTGCGCGCGTTTGCGCGTGCATACAAATAAATGCGTGTGCGTGTGCGTGCGGACATGTACGTGTGGGCGTGGGGGCGCGCGTGGGTAAGTTGAGTTTGTGTGTGTGTATGTGTGTGTGGGTGTGTGTGTGTGTGTGTGTGTGTGTGTGTGCGCGCGCGCGCGTGTGTGTGTGTGTGTGTGTGTTTGTGTTTGTTTGTTTTTTTGTGTATCCCACCCCCTCCCCGCCCCACCCGTCCCTCTCGTTCTCTCTCTGTTGCAGGGGCACAAAGCCAAGAGAGAAGGTGGGAGGGCGCACGGCACTGCGACCTCTTGCGCCATGATCCGCCAGAATATGCGCGCCAAGTGCATGCCTTTCTTCATCACCACCTTTGAGAGAGAGAGAGAGAGAGAGAGAGAGAGAAGTTTTATTGACATTGAGAGAGAGAGAGTTGATGTGGCCGAGGTGCGCGATGCTGCTCGACGCTGCGACTGTGGATGCACCAGCAGCGTCGGAGGCGGCATAGGCGGCCGAGTGCTGTTCGGTGCTGATCTGTTGGAGTGATGACAGCCGCTGAGAGTTTTGAGATGCAGTGTGCTTTGGAGTATAAGCTCTGGGGCTGTCATATAATAGGCATCCAATACCATGATCAAAATTAAACTCGCAGTCGTTGATGAACCCGGCCGGGGCCCGAGGAAAGTCTTCGCCATCATGATACAGATGCAAGTCAAGCAGTACCGTGAGTATGGGCCGGCGGATTTTTCTTTTTTTGTTTCCTGAAGTTTGCGCCGGATAGGGGGCCGATGACGACTACCCCGGCTTCACTGCTCTTGCTCGTGTTTGCAATCGGCGCCGCGCCAGAGGCGGCCTCGCTCTCCGTGCCGCGCGACGAATCTGCCGCGCAGCCTGCGTCTGCGCCCGCTGCCTTTGTGGCCTCGCGTCTTCTGGGATCGACGGCGCCTGCCGAACTGCTGTGGACCAAATCGGGCTGCATCCCGTCGTTTACGCACCGGCGGCGGCGTCCGACCGCAATGGGCTCTCAGATGGGCATCTTAGATGGTCTGAAAGAGGCGCTGCGAGGGGGCGGCCCATTCCGGCGAGAGACCAATGCGGCAAAGTACCGGAATCGTCCGCGCCTCGGCATCGACATCTCCAACCGCATGGCAACCGCCCTCTCGGCTCTTAGCGTGGCGCTTGTGGCCGGGGCTCTGCCCTTGTGGTATGGAAGTGCGCAAGGACTTTGGCAGTCCTTCTGGCTTACGCGCATTGTCGTGCTCAGGTCGCTGTCGTTCGTCTTCTTCGTTGCCTTTGCCGTAGCCCTTTTCCAGAACACTGCGCTGCTTGGCGATAGGGGGCTTCTGCCGGCCTCAGTCTTCCTCGACAGAGTGCGTGAGCAGAACCCTTCATTTCCAAAGGAGGGGCTCACGTGGCCCATGTTCAACAAGTACCCGACCTGGCTCTGGCTCGCGCCCCGTGGCCGTATGGATGACTGCCTAGCGGTCACATCGGGGTTTGGGATGGCGCTGTCAGCGTTTGTCTTGGTCAACGGTGGCAGCAATGTAATGATACAGCTGACGCTGTGGCTCCTCTACCACTCGCTCGTGACGGTGGGTCAGCGGTGGTATGCGTTTGGCTGGGAGTCACAACTTTTGGAAACAGGCTTCATATCTATCCTCATGGTGCCCCTATTATCAGTGCAAGCCCTGCCCGTCGGCGTCCCCACCTCCTGGGTCTCCCTCTGGGCCCTGCGTTGGCTGTGCTTTCGTATCATGATCGGAGCGGGCATGATTAAGATCCGTGGCGATTCATGCTGGCGGGACCTGACGGCCATGTGTTACCACTACGAGACACAGCCTGTGCCCAACCCCTTCTCCTACTTTCTGCACTGGACGCCGGTCTGGTGGCACAAGTTTGAGACAGCAGCAAATCACGTAATAGAGCTCCTTCTGCCCTGGCTGCTCGTCTGTCCGGTGCGGTCTTTGGTGGTCCTTGGAGGCATTGCTCAGCTTCTTTTCCAGACGACACTCGTCCTTTCTGGGAACCTGAGCTTTCTCAATTGGCTGACCATGATTCCGGCGCTTGGTGCCTTAGACGATGCGGTTGTGTCGCTTTTCTTTTCCGCCGAAACCGTCGCGCACGTGCAGGCGTTGAACGGGGCTGAAGGAGTGTGGACGGTTGGGGATAGAGTGCGGGAAGGGGTGTACGCTGGTGTGTGCGCGTTGCTCGTGTGGCTAAGTGCTCCAGTGATGCGCAACATCTTATCGCCGAACCAAGTCATGAACACGTCCTTCGGCAGTTGGCGTTTTGTTAACAGTGAGTGTGCGCGCACGTGCACATACGCAAACACGCTTTGTGTCCTGGGATTGTGATTGAGAGACTGTCAATGGGCACATACACGCACGCACGCACACACACACACACACACACACACACACACACACACACAGCCTATGGCGCCTTCGGCTCCATCACGCGCGTGCGCGAAGAGGTCATCCTCCAGGTCTCTTTTACTCATATAGCAGGTCTCATTTACTTGTATAGTAGGTCTCTTTTACGAATATACTCATATGAGGTCATGCTCTAGGGCACCCACGCGGATCTTTCCGACCCTGTTGAAAGATGGAAAGAGCAAGAGTGGAGAGAGTACGAGTTCAAAGTGAAACCCGGCGACGTATCGAGGCGGCCCCCATGGATTTCGCCCTACCATTACCGCCTCGATTGGCTCATGTGGTCCGTGTACAAACACACACACACACACTCTCTCTCTCTTATATATATTTGTGTATAATTTTGTGTATTATCTATTTTGGGTGCCTGGCGTCTTGCCCCGTATTCTGCCTACACCCCTTACAGCTCCAAAGCTTTTGCCTCCGCTTCCCTCCACCTGAATGCACCCTTGCACTTTCTAAAAACCCTGGTAGGTAGTTTCAATTTGATCGCAGGATATCTCCCCGGGAGGGCATATCCAAAAACTTATGTTCAGTTCCCAGACCCAGTTATCCTGAGTACCCCACCCCTCTCCCAGACCCAGTTAGCTTGATTACCCCACCCCTCTCCCGGGGGGTATCCTGCGATCAACTTGTATGCTTCTGAAAGAGCAATAAACAGACCCAGCATCACTCACGGAGCGAGTTGCTCTCCTTCGCACGGCCGCCCGGCGACAGGCCTCAAATATGGCTTATTTGAGGCCTGTCGCTGTGCGGGAAGTGGCGACAGCGTGGACCTCAGATGGGTGTGGGTTTATGGAATTTGCCACTCACTCACTCATCTCTGGTTGATTGATGCGATTGTAGGTTTCTGCCGTTTTCGGAAGCGGGGCGGCACCCCTGGCTCTACCACCTACTGGGCAAACTGCTCGCTAACGACAATGCCGTGGCGTCCCTCATGCGTGCTAACCCCTTTGCCTCCGAGGCACCCCCGAAGTTTGTCCGTGCTGAGCTCTACAGGTCTCTCTCTCTCTCTCGCTCGCTCGCTCTCTCGCTGTCGCTCGCTCTCTCTTGTGTACGCATGCGTGTACACACGCAGTCTCTCTCTACACACGCAGTCTCTCTCTCACGCAGGCGTGCGTGCACTTACCTCATTACAGGTATGAGTATGCGAAGCCGGGGTCAGAAGAAGCAAGAAAGGGGCAGTGGTGGACGAGGACGCGAGTAGGCGAGTACATGGAGCCTACGAGCCTCGCGGACATCGCGCACATCTACAAGCAGTTTGGCTGGCCTGCGGAGCAAGTGCCCACCGCGCCAAGAGAGGGGGGTGGAGAGGGCCGAGAACGAGGCACGGAGGGCAGCGCAGAAGAGGAAGGGGGCGTGCCTACAGGCAAGGGGTCCCAGGCCTCCATTTGAGGCCTGCTTTTTTAATAGACTGGTGCACTGCAGATGTGGAGGATCGCTCCTAGTTAAGTCTCTCTCTCACACACACACGCACACTATCTCTCTCTCTCTCAGCAGTCAGCCGTCACGGGGAGTCTCACCCTAGCCCTGGCACGCGCGCTTGCAAAAGGGACATTGGTGAGTGCGCTTATGATTTGTGCCCTTGTGGTGATGTAAGCGAGAGAGATGTGTTATGTATTGGTACTTAATTTAGTAAACTCTACACCGCTGTGGTGTATGCCCACAGCCCGGCACTTGTTAATTAGATTCATTTATAAGTTCCTCATGCAGACTCGCTAGCGAGGCGATTCCAGGGGTTCTTTCTCCTACACCTGCTCTCGCTGACGTGCCCGTAAATAAACTATCTCTCTCCTTCTTCCTCAGCATCGTTTTCACCCCTTCTGGGCCGCGAGTGACCAGAGGCAGTGTTGCCCGACAGGGTGTTGTACCTACCGACTTGTACTTACCGACAAGTGACTGAAAAGTTGTACTTACCGACTTGTTTTTTTGTGACTGCAGTCACTTGTTCATTGTCAATAAAACCTCTCTCTCTCTGCTTTTTTTCTACAGCAACCCCACCCCCTTCTTCCTCCTTCTCCTGGAGGCAGGGTGCCCCTGCATTGTGCAATGTCACAAGCAAAGTGCCAGGCTCGCGACGCACGTTGCTCCTATGTCTCCTTCATCGCAAGGCAAGCGAGTCTTCAGCAGGTTTTGTCTGGTGTTTGTGGGTGTGATGCTGGCGATCCCCTGACTTTTTCCTCTATTGCTGCGCGCCACGTGGTCCGCTTCCCCCTCTGCCTTTTTTGCGCCCTCAATATATCACAGATTTGAGCTGAAATCAATAATCTCTCTCTCTGTCTCTCCTCCTCCCCCCTTCCTCTCTCTTTCTCTCTCGATCCCACCCGCATTCCCCGCTTCCGCCCGCGCCCGCGCCACAAGATTTCTCTCAGGGACTTCATTTACTACCCCTCCCCTTTGGACTTTGGGCTTTGGAGGCAGGCGTTTCCGATTACCTGGGTATCCGGAGGCCCTGAAAGCTGTTTGCCAGAAGGTCGACTGTCGAGTCGGAAATCGTCGCTGAAGTCGCCGGCCCTCGCTACTCCTACAATACAGACATCTAAACACATATATACATAAGTGCGTTGCGTATGTCTTGTGTGGTGTATGTAACTGTGCGTGTATGTATATAATTGTGCGTGTGCGTGTGCGTGTGCGCGTGCGCGTGCGTGTGCGTGTGCGCGTGCTGTGCGTGTGCGTAGGATCTGACCGTCACGGTAAAACAAAATCGAATTTTTTTTGCTCGCCGCCACCCCGCCCCACCTGTCAGAGTTGTTGCTTACTTCCCAAGATTCCTGATTCTCTCTCTTCCACTCGGCACGAAACAAGGATTGAATGTCAGAAGTTCAGAGCAACTGGCTGTCGCAAGAGCCACTGCCTGTCGTCAAGTGAAGACTGCAGCGCGATGCAGTTGCTGCACGGCGGAGGGAGGCACACCGTCGTGGGTGCCCATGAACGCGGTGTTCGTGCCCATCGCGCCCATCGGCTCCGCGACAGACTGGTACTCGTACGCGCCCACGTTCTCGGGCTCGCTGTAAGCAACTGGCTGTCGCCTGCAACTGCCGCTGGGATGACGGGCACAGCACAGACAACTTGAACAGGGACCCCAAAGACAACCGCGAGGCAGGCTGATTGTCATAAATCACCACGCTGTGCGCTTCACCACGCTGTGCGCAAGATCTGGATGGCTATCCAGTCATCATTCTGCGGATCCAGGCCGAGGTCATGAAGGACGTGAAGCCTCCCTGGGCGCTTGCCTGATCGAAGTTTGCAGATGTATTCGGAACCCGCACTTTCCTCCGTGTGGCGGAGGCACTCGATGACCAAGTCCAAGTGCAGGCGTCGATGGTCCTCTTGCGACGCATCCAGCTCCTCCATTGCTGCAAAGCTGCGGAGCATTTGATGCGCAACAAAGCCATCGTACTCGCGAATGCCTGCCGAGTGCTTGGGCATCTTTTGCATCAAGGTGTCGGTAAAACACCGGAGCATGCTGCTGTCGTCCGTGATGTCCCGGTTTAGCTCATAGATCTGGCAAATCTCTTTGAACTGGCGCTCGAGGCTGGAGCAAGAGTCAATCCCAGCCAGGCCCGTGGCCATTTTTTGAAGGATCGGCAGTTTTGTGGAATTAGGGCATCGCGCCATCACCTCGTCAAGGACTTCGATGTGGAACGCAACTATTTTGTTTTGCCTGACCAGAGTATCCACCAGCTGGAACTGGCGAACAAAGGCATCAGTGGCCAACACCGAGGCGCAGTCCCCACATTGCTCGGAGCGAATCGAATCCGCGAGCGGCGTCAACCAGAAATTGCCGATTTGGTACGCTCTCAGCTCCTGCAATGGCGAGGGATATCGCGGAAATATTCCTGTGTACCATTCCTGCAGCGTGAAGAGTGGGCACTTCACAGCTATAATGTTGCGCACTTGCTCGCTCCCATGCTTGTCCTTGAGGAGCCCCAGTTCAGGGCCAGCCAGGGTGCCTGCGTTGATAGCGGGGATGTCAAGAGGCAGTGTTCGTGGTCGACCCTAAACCCTAAACCCTAAACCCTAAACCCTAAACCCTAAACCCTAAACACGTCTTTGATTTAGTATAGAAAGTCTCGCGAATGCTTTTCATGAGATAATAGGGTGCCTGCGTTCCTACGTGCGGGGGTGTCAAGAGACAGTGCACCATTTTGTTCCGCTCGCGGGCGGTGTATGTCACTGGTGATGAGTATTTTGTGCTGCATCGATGCACCCAATGCAGCCAGCTCATATCTCACCGTAATTGAAGCCAGGGCCCTGCAGCCAAACATCGACCTTCTTTCCGAGCACCAGGCAATCGAAAGAGGCAGGCGTTATGGAGCCAATCAGCAGGACGGTGTCCTTATCGCAAATCTCCATAGCCTTGGGCTCGTGCGGCTGTTTCGCTGTTTCACGGATGCACTCGAGCTGCTCGATTGTGCAGGGGATACGGAATGACTCGTCGCTGTTTTCGAGTGCAAAGGACAACGATGCCAGCGGCGGCATGCACGCGTCGACCAAAAGTTTGCGGAGATGCCGGTGCCGCGCCGTGCCGCCCACGGCATACAGGCAGAACTGCGCGCCTGTTCCCATAGAAATTGTTCCCAAGTCCAAAGTCACGGTTCCGCCGAGAACACGTTGGCTCGTCGTATCTCATAGCACATGTCCTCCACTCTCCTCCTCCCCCACGCGCAAAGCTTTGTAAAAGGTCCTGCAGTAATAAACACACACACCGTTCTAAACCCTTGGACTCCTCCCCCCGGGCCCCCCCGGGCCGCGAACAGCTTTGTAATAGGTCCTTACACGGTCCTGCAGTAATAAACACACACTTGGACACTCTGTGCGTGACGAGCGGACTCATCCACACAGGCCTCGGCTCGTCGTCTATCATAGCACATGTCGTCCACTCTCCTCCTCCCCCCCCCGCGA
>Ga0315899_10001258_pt1 | contig 29161 bp, 24 predicted proteins | sample LakEriMetagenome_2_FD_203518 | JGI IMG/M metagenome (GOLD analysis project Ga0315899, IMG submission 203518) | Freshwater fungal communities from buoy surface, Lake Erie, Ohio, United States - Buoy 4 MA112 | ecosystem: Environmental > Aquatic > Freshwater > Lake | place: USA: Lake Erie, Ohio... | reverse complement strand
GGGAACGCTCCGGACTGTCGCCGCCTCAACCTTTTATTAACCTGCCGACCGCGTGGCAAGGCTCAAGTCGGGGCATGGTTTACGCGGCTTCGGCGCTGGACGGAACGGCGGTTCTGAAACCGTGGGGAAAACAAGCGCAGGGGGGTTAAAAACGGCGCTTTCCTCGCTTGTGCGGGTCGCGTAAATCTGTCATGTTCCCGCGCCCAAGATAGGACAGCCTTGCTGACCTTTGGGACGGCTGATCTGACGCGACGGTTCGCCGGTATGAGAGACAGGAAGGCGCTGGCGCCTCGGCGAAAAGCCGGCGCGCCGCCCGCATTCCCCAGCAGCCGGACGGGCGCGCCGGAAAAGGGATCCGGCCGCAGCGGGCGGACGGTTTCGGCGGGCGTTTCGGATTGAGCTTGATTTGGGTCGCAGACCGTCTGGAGCGGGTCGATGGACGCGTATGGGTGGCGAAAGGGCAGGCGCAAGCGTGGCCTCCGAAAACGGAGCGCCGGCGCGCGAACGTGCGCGCCCCTCTGAGCTGTCCCGCCTGTCCTTCGCATTTTTTGGAGTTTCGCCATGTTTGGCATGATCGACCCGGCCCTTCCCCAAGCCCGCGGCCTGTTTGACCCCGCGCTCGAGCGCGATTCCTGCGGCGTTGGCTTCGTCGCCCACGTGAAGAACACGAAGTCGCACGAGATCGTGCAGCAGGGCCTGCAAATCCTGCTCAACCTCGATCATCGCGGCGCGGTTGGCGCCGATCCCAAGCTCGGCGACGGCTGCGGCATTCTCGTGCAGATCCCGCATGAGTTCTTCGCGGCCGAATGCGCCCCGCTCGGCGTGACCCTGCCGAAGGCCGGCGATTACGGCGTCGGCCAGTTCTTCATGCCGCGCGACGCGGCCGCCCGCGCCGAGGTCGAGAAGATCGTCGAGCGCGTGCTGGGCGAAGAAGGCCTCACGCTGATCGGCTGGCGCGATGCGCCGGTGGACAATTCTGATCTCGGCGACGCGGTGAAGGCGGTCGAGCCCTTCATGCGTCAGGTCTTCGTCGGCCGCGGGCCGCAGGTGAAGGACGAAGACGAATTCGAGCGCCGGCTCTTCGTGGCGCGCAAGTGCGTCTCCAACGCGATCTACGCGCAGGGCCGTCGCGAGATGGCCGAGTTCTATCCCGTCTCCATGTCCTGCCGCACCATCGTCTACAAGGGCATGGTGCTCGTCTCGCAGCTCGGCTCCTACTACAAGGACCTCGGCGACAAGCGCTTCACCAGCGCGCTCGCTCTCGTCCACCAGCGCTTCGCCACAAACACCTTCCCGTCCTGGCGCCTCGCGCATCCCTATCGCATGGTCGCCCATAACGGCGAGATCAACACGCTGCGCGGCAATGTGAACTGGATGGCCGCGCGTCAGGCCTCCGTCGCCTCCGACCTGTTCGGCGCGAACATCTCGAAGCTCTGGCCGATCTCCTATGAGGGCCAGTCGGACACCGCCTGTTTCGACAACGCGCTCGAATTCCTCGTGCAGGGCGGCTATTCGCTCGCCCATGCGATGATGATGCTCATTCCCGAAGCGTGGGCCGGCAATCCGCTGATGGACGACGAGCGCCGCGCCTTCTATGAATATCACGCCGCTTTGATGGAGCCGTGGGACGGCCCTGCCGCCATGGCCTTCACCGATGGGCGCCAGATCGGCGCCACGCTCGACCGCAACGGCCTGCGCCCCGCGCGCTACCTCGTCACCGACGACGACCTCGTGGTCATGGCCTCGGAAATGGGCGTGCTGCCGATTCCTGAAGAGAAGATCGTCAAGAAGTGGCGCCTCCAGCCGGGCAAAATGTTGCTCGTCGATCTGCAGGAAGGCCGCATCGTCTCCGACGACGAGATGAAGCGCACGCTGTCCTCCTCGCATCCTTACGACGCCTGGCTCAAGAACACGCAGATCGTGCTTGAGGACTTGAAGCCCGTCGAGCCGCGCGCGGCGCGCACAGACGTGTCGCTGCTCGATCGCCAGCAGGCCTTCGGCTACACGCAGGAGGATCTTTCGATCCTGCTCGCGCCCATGGCGGTGACGGGCGAGGAGGCGACGGGCTCCATGGGCACCGACACGCCGATCTCGGCCATGTCGAGCCAGTCGAAACTGCTTTACACCTATTTCAAGCAGAACTTCGCGCAGGTGACGAACCCGCCGATCGATCCGATCCGCGAACAGCTCGTCATGAGCCTCGTCTCCTTCATCGGTCCGCGCCCGAACATCTTCGACCTCGAAGGCAATTCGAAGCGCAAGCGCCTTGAAGTGCGCCAGCCCATCCTCACCAATGAGGATCTGGAGAAGATCCGCTGCATCGGCCATTTCGAGGATTCCTTCGACACGAAGACCCTCGACATCACCTATGCCTCCGAGCGCGGCGCGGCCGGCATGGAGGCCGCTCTCGAGCGCCTCTGCCAGCGCGCCGAAGACGCTGTGCGCGGCGGCTACAACATCATCATCCTCTCCGACCGCATGGTCGGCGCGGACCGCATCCCGATCCCCGCGCTGCTCGCCACCGCGGCCGTGCACCATCACCTGATCCGCAAGGGCCTGCGCACCTCCGTCGGCCTCGTGGTGGAGACGGGCGAAGCGCGCGAAGTGCATCACTTCGCCTGCCTTGCTGGCTATGGCGCCGAAGCCATCAACCCCTACCTCGTCTTCGAGACCATGGCGGCGATGGCGGAGGAGTTTCCCCCCGAAGTGGACGCCTATGAAGCCAACAAGCGCTTCATCAAGTCCATCGGCAAGGGCCTGCTGAAGGTGATGTCCAAGATGGGCATCTCCACCTATCAGTCCTATTGCGGCGCGCAGATTTTCGACGCCATCGGCCTGTCGAAGGAATTCGTCGAGAAGTTCTTCGCCGGCACGGCTTCGCGCATCGGCGGCGTCGGCCTTGCGGAGGTCTCGCAGGAGACCGTGCAGCGCCACTCCGACGCTTTCGGCGACGCCCCTGTTTATCGCACTGCGCTCGCGGTTGGCGGCGAATACGCCTATCGCACCCGCGGAGAGGCGCATTCCTGGTCGCCGCAATCCGTGTCGCTGCTGCAGCACGCCGTGCGCGGCAACGCGCAGGAGAAGTATCGCGCCTACGCGCAATTGCTCAACGAGCAGGACGAGAAGCTCCTCACCATCCGCGGCCTCTTCCGCATCAAGAGCGCCGAGGAGGAAGGGCGCAAGCCCGTGCCGCTCGACGAGGTTGAGCCGGCGGCGACTATCGTGCGCCGTTTCGCCACGGGCGCCATGTCGTTTGGCTCGATCTCGCGCGAGGCGCACACCACGCTCGCCATCGCCATGAACCGCATCGGCGGCAAGTCGAACACGGGCGAAGGCGGCGAAGAGGCGGATCGCTTCAAGCCCATGGCGAATGGCGATTCCAAGCGCTCCGCCATCAAGCAGGTGGCGTCCGGCCGGTTCGGCGTGACGACGGAATATCTCGTCAACTCCGACATGATCCAGATTAAAATGGCGCAGGGCGCCAAGCCCGGCGAGGGCGGCCAGCTGCCCGGCCATAAGGTGGACGCGGTCATCGCGAAAGTGCGTCACTCGACGCCGGGCGTCGGCCTCATTTCGCCGCCGCCGCATCACGACATCTACTCGATCGAAGACCTCGCGCAGCTCATCTTCGACCTGAAGAACGTGAATCCGCGCGCTGACGTCTCCGTGAAGCTCGTCTCCGAAGTGGGCGTGGGCACGGTGGCCGCCGGCGTGTCGAAGGCGCGCGCCGACCATGTGACGATCTCGGGCTATGAAGGCGGCACGGGCGCTTCGCCGCTCACCTCCATCAAGCACGCGGGCAGCCCGTGGGAGATCGGCCTCGCCGAGACGCACCAGACGCTCGTCTACAACCGCCTGCGCTCGCGCATCGCGGTTCAGGTCGACGGCGGCCTGCGCACGGGCCGCGACGTGGTGATCGGCGCGCTTCTGGGCGCCGACGAGTTCGGCTTCGCCACCGCGCCGCTCATCGCGGCCGGCTGCATCATGATGCGCAAGTGCCACCTCAACACCTGCCCGGTGGGCGTGGCGACGCAGGACCCCGTTCTGCGCAAGCGCTTCGTCGGCACGCCTGAGCACGTCATCAACTTCTTCTTCTTCGTCGCCGAAGAAGTGCGCGAGCTGATGGCGCAACTGGGCTATCGCACCTTCAATGAAATGATCGGCCAGATGCAGATGCTCGATAAGAGCGCCGCCGTCGATCACTGGAAGGCGAAGGGCCTCGATTTCTCGGCGCTCTTCCACAAGCCCGAAATGCCGGCCTCCGTCGACGTGTTCCACACGCAGGCGCAGGACCACGGGCTCGAGAAGGTTCTCGACCAGCGTCTCATCGCGGAAGCGCGCGAGGCCATCGAGAAGAAGACGCCGGTGATGATCACGGGCTCCATCGGCAGCGTGGACCGCACGACCGGCGCCATGCTCTCGGGCGAGATCGCGCAGCGTTATGGCCACGAGGGCCTGCCGGACCACACGATCCAGATCAAGCTGCGCGGCACCGCCGGCCAGAGCTTCGGCGCCTGGCTCGCGCGCGGCGTGACGCTGGAGCTGGAAGGTCAGGCGAACGATTACGTTGGCAAGGGCCTCTCGGGTGGGCGCATCGTCGTCAAGCCGTCGAAAGAAGCGACGAAGATCACGCCGCATGAATCGATCATCGTCGGCAATACGGTGCTTTACGGCGCCATCGCCGGCGAATGCTATTTCCGCGGCGTGGCGGGCGAGCGCTTCGGCGTGCGCAATTCCGGCGCGGTCGCGGTGGTCGAGGGCGTGGGCGACCACGGCTGCGAGTATATGACCGGCGGCGTCGTCGTCGTCATCGGCCAGACGGGTCGCAATTTCGCCGCCGGCATGTCGGGCGGCATCGCTTATGTGCTCGACGAGGACGGCACGTTCGAGAAGCGTTGCAACCTCGCCATGGTCGATCTGGAATCCGTCGCCGAGGAGGAGGAGCTCAATCAGCGTCTCCACCATCAGGGCGGCGACTTGCAGACCCATGGGCGCGTCGACGTGATGAGCGACATGACGCGCTTCGACGCCGAGCGTCTCCACCAGCTTATCGTCAACCACGTGCGCTACACGGGTTCGACGCGCGGTCAGGAGATCCTCGACAATTGGGAAGCTTACAAGGGCAAGTTCCGCAAGGTCATGCCCGTTGAGTACCGGCGCGCACTCAATGAGATGAAGGCGCAGCAAATGCCTCTGGCGGGGGAGTGATCCGATGGGAAAGGTGACCGGCTTCCTCGAAATCGATCGGCAGGACCGCAAATACGCGCCCGCCGCCGACCGCATCCGCCATTACAAGGAATTCGTCATTCCTCTCTCCGAGGACGCGACGAAGGATCAGGCGGCGCGCTGCATGAATTGCGGCATTCCCTACTGCCATAACGGCTGTCCGGTGAACAACCAGATCCCAGACTGGAATGATCTGGTTTACCGTGGCGACTGGCAGGAGGCGCTTCGCAATCTGCACTCCACCAATAACTTCCCCGAGTTCACGGGCCGCATCTGCCCTGCGCCCTGCGAGGCGTCGTGCACGCTCAATCTCGAGGACTCGCCCGTCACCATCAAGACGATCGAGTGCGCGATCATCGACCGCGCGTGGAAGGAAGGCTGGGTCCAGCCCGAGCCGCCGCAGCACAAGACGGGCAAGAGCGTCGCCATCGTCGGCTCCGGGCCGGCCGGTCTCGCCGCCGCCCAGCAGCTCGCGCGCGCGGGCCACGACGTGCATGTCTATGAGAAGAACGCCAAGGCCGGCGGCCTGCTGCGCTACGGCATTCCCGACTTCAAGATGGAGAAACACTTCATCGACCGCCGCGTCGAGCAGATGCGCGCGGAAGGCGTGACGTTCCATTGCGGCGTGAACGTCGGCGTCGACGTGAAGGTCGATGAGCTTGTCGCCAAATATGACGCGGTCATCCTCGCCGGCGGCGCGGAGAAGCCGCGCGACCTGCCGATTCCAGGCCGCGACCTTGCGGGCGTGCATTTCGCGATGGATTTCCTGCCGCAGCAGAACCGTCGCGTCGGCAATGAACCCATCGGCACCAATGAGCCCATCCTCGCCTCGGGTAAGCACGTGATCGTGATCGGCGGCGGCGACACCGGCTCCGACTGCATCGGCACGTCCGTGCGTCAGGGCGCGCTGTCGGTGACGCAGCTTGAGATCATGCCCAAGCCGCCGGAGAAGGAAAACAAGCTCCTCTCCTGGCCGGAATGGCCGCTGAAGATGCGCACCTCCTCATCCCATCAGGAAGGCGCGGAGCGCGAATTCGCGGTGAATTCCGTCGAGTTCCTCGGCGCGAACGGTCAGGTGCAGAAGCTCAAATGCGTGCGCGTGGACGGCAAGTTTCAGCCGATCCCGGGCACCGAGTTCGAGCTGAAGGCCGATCTTGTCCTGCTCGCCATGGGCTTCGTGTCGCCCGTGCATGACGGCATGGTCTCCGACCTCGGCGTGAAGCTCGACGCGCGCGGCAATGTCTTCGCCGATACGATCAAGTACAAGTCGACGGTGGAGAAGGTCTTCACCTGCGGCGACATGCGTCGCGGCCAGTCGCTTGTCGTCTGGGCGATCCGCGAGGGTCGTCAGTGCGCCCGCTCGGTGGACGAACATCTCATGGGCGCGAGCCTCCTGCCGCGCTGACCTGACGCGCGCATCCTCGCGCGCCCCGCATGTTTGGACCGCGCTCGTTCTCGCGCGCGGTCCAGCGCCGCCTCAGGCGTCGAGCGTCTCCAGCTCCACGATCATGCTTTCGATCATCGACAGGCCGATGTCCCAGAAGCCGGGGTCGCGCGCGTCAAGCCCGAAGGGCTTGAGCAATTCGCCATAGGGCTTGGCGCCGCCCGCTGAGAGCAGCGCGAAGTAACGCTCCTGAAAGCCTTCCGCCGCATCGCGATAAACGCCGTAAAGCGAGTTCACGAGGCAATCGCCGAAGGCGTAGGCGTAGACATAGAAGGGCGAATGGATGAAGTGCGGGATATAGGCCCAGAAGGTCTCATATCCCGGCCCCAGCCGGATGGAGGGGCCGAGGCTCTCGCCCTGAACGCTCATCCAGACATCGCAGATCTGTTCGGCCGTCAGCTCGCCCTCGCGGCGCTGCACGTGCAGCTTGCGTTCGAACGTGTAGAACGCGATCTGCCGCACCACGGTGTTGAGCATGTCCTCCACTTTCGCCGCCAGCATGGCGCGGCGCTGCGCCGGCTCACGCGCGGCGTCGAGCAGCGAACGGAAGGTCAGCATTTCACCGAACACGGATGCGGTCTCCGCCAGCGTCAGCGGGGTCGGCGCCATCAGCGCGCCATTGGGCGCGGCCAGAACCTGGTGCACGCCATGGCCCAATTCATGGGCGAGCGTCATCACGTCCCGCGGCTTGCCCTGATAATTGAGCATCACATAGGGATGGGCGGAGGGCACGGTGGGATGGGCGAAAGCCCCCGGCGCCTTGCCGGGCCGCACCGGCGCGTCGATCCAGCGCTCGTCGAAGAAGCGGCGCGCGATGTCGGCCATGCGCGGCGAGAACTCGCGATAGGCGGAGAGCACGAGGTCGCGCGCCTCTTCCCATTTATAGACGTGCATGGGCGCATTGGGCAGAGGCGCGTTGCGGTTCCAGTAGTCGAGCGCGTCTGCGCCGAACCATTTCGCCTTCAGCTTGTAATAGCGATGCGACAGGCGCGGATAGGCTGCGCGCACGGCCTGCGTGAGCGCGTCCACCGTCTCGCGCTCCACCCGGTTCGACAAATGCCGGCTGTCCGCCACGTCCTCGAAACCGCGCCAGCGGTCCGAGATTTCCTTGTCCTTGGCGAGCGTGTTGGTGATGAGCGCGAACGTGCGCAGGTTCGCTTTCAGCGTTTCGCCCAGCGCGACGGCGGCGGATTTACGCACGTCCTCCGTGGGGTCCTGCATCAGGTTCAGGGTGGGTTCGAGCGAAAGCTCGCGCCCGTTCACGTTGAAGCGCAACGCCGCCATGGTCTCGTCGAAAAGCCGGTTCCATGCGCTGCGTCCGGTGATCGACTTCTCGTGGAAGGCCTGCTCCAGCCGGTCTTCGAGCTGGTGGGGCTTTTCGCGCCGCACGTCTTCGATCCACGGGCGATAGCGCGCCAGCGGCTCCTGCGCCATGGCGGCCTCCAACAGGCCGTCATCAATGCGATTGAGTTCGAGCGTGAAGAACAGGAGATCGGAGGAGGCGTTGGTGATCTTCTCCTGCGCATCGCCATAAAATTTCGCGCGCGCCGGGTCCGTCGTGTCGCCGGTGTAAACGAGGCTCGCATAGGACATGATGCGCCCCAGCAGATCTTCGATCTCCTCATAGGCGCTGACCGCCTGCGTCAGCGTGCGCGCTGCGTCAGGCCCCCGGGCGATGTCGGCGAGCTTGCCGCGCCAGGCCTCCGCGAAGGCGCGGCATTGCGTCTGCGCGCGGGCGAGATCGTCGCGATAGGCCTGCGAGTCCATGGCCGGATAAAGATCGGCGAGGTTCCATTCGGGCAGGGCGCCGAGATCGGCCGGGGCGGCGGCGCCGGCTGCGCTGGCTGCGGCGAACGAGGCGGTCATCGTGCGGAGATGAAAAGGCGACATGGGCGGGCCTGATGGTTGAGACTGCGTTCGGTATGGCGCCCCCGAGCCCTTTGGCAAGGCGGGAGGCGCGGCTGCGGCGCTTCAGGTTTTCCGGCTGCGGGGAAAACCCCTCGAATTTGTCGGAGAATGCGCGAAATTCGCCAGCACAAACTTAACTTTATGTATCATTTTCGGGCGCGTTCGCCAGAAACTTAACGGCTCATTTACCCTAAACGGCGACTTTGTGACGGCGCGAGGGGTCGTCCCCCGCCGGCAAGGGACAAGATGAATTCCACGATTTTGATCGCCGATGACGATCCTGTTCAGCGGCGGCTGCTGGAGGCGATGATTCGCCGTTTCGGCTACGAGGTCGAAACGGTTGAGGCCGGCGAACAGGCGCTCGCGCGTCTGCAGGCGCAAGGCGCCCCTTCGATCGCGCTGCTCGTGCTTGATCTCGTCATGCCTGATCTCGACGGCATGGCGGTGCTGTCGCGCATGCGCCAGCGTGGGCTCAACGTGCCGGTGATCGTGCAGACCGCCCATGGCTCGATTGAGGCTGTCGTGTCCGCCATGCGCGCTGGCGCGATGGATTTCGTCGTCAAGCCGGTCGGCGCCGAACGCATGATGGTGTCCATCAAGAACGCGCTGCGCGCTGACGCGCTGGAGGATGAGCTGCGCCGCATCAAGCGCAGCGCCGCCGGCGCGCTCGGCTTCAAAGATCTGCGCACGAGCTCCCATGAGATGGAGCGCATCGTGCGTTTGGGCGAGCGCGCGGCCAAGTCGAACATTCCCGTCCTTATCGAGGGTGAGTCAGGCGTTGGCAAGGAAGTGGTGGCGCGCGCCATTCAGGGCGCCTCCGACCGTCGCGGCCGGCCTTTCATCACGGTCAATTGCGGCGCGCTGCCGCCGCATCTCGTGGAATCGATTCTCTTCGGCCATGAGAAAGGCGCCTTCACGGGCGCCAACGAGCGCCACGTCGGAAAATTTCAGGAAGCCCATGGTGGAACGCTGTTTCTTGATGAGATCGGCGAATTGCCGCTTGAGGCTCAGGTCAAACTCCTGCGCGCGATTCAGGAAGGCGAGATTGATCCCGTCGGCGCGCGCCGGCCTGTGAAGGTCGATATTCGCCTCATCTCCGCCACCAATCAGAACCTCATCGAGCGTGTGAAGGGTGGCCTGTTCCGCGAAGACCTTTATTATCGCCTCAACGTCTTCCCCATTTGCGTGCCGCCTTTGCGCGCGCGCCGCGACGACATTTCCGATCTCGCGCTGCGCTTCGTCGCCCGTTTCGCGGCGGAGGAGGGCAAGCGCATTCGCGGCCTCGCTTCTGAAGCGAACGCGCTTCTGTGCGCCTATGACTGGCCGGGCAATGTGCGCCAGCTTGAAAACGCGGTTTTCCGCGCGGTCGTCTTGTCCGAGGGCGATGAGCTGACGGTCGCCGAGTTCCCGCAGATCGCCGCGCAGGTCGATGGGTTCGGCGTGCGCGTGCCTCCGGCGCCCGCGGCGCTGTCGAGCGCGTCGACGCCTGCGCCGCGCGAGATCGTGCGCGTGGAAGTGCGCGACCCCAACGTCATGAAGCTCATCGACGATCATGGCGGCGTGCGCACGCTCATGAGCGCGGAAGCGGAGTTGATCCGCTTCGCCTTGTCGCATTATCGCGGGCAGATGTCGGAGGTTGCGCGCCGGCTCGGCATCGGCCGCTCAACGCTCTATCGCAAGATGAAGGATTACGGCCTCGCCGAAGCGCAGGCTGACGCCGTGGCGTGAGCGCGACTGCGTCGCACGGCGTCAGGGGAGGCTTGAGGGCGGGCGCATGGCGCCCCATGATCGGCCCTGCGTTATAGGGCGCGGAGAATTGAAAGTGAGCATGCGCGTAGGCAGGGCGGCCCGAACGTCTGTGTTGGCGGCGATCATTGCGGCCGCGCCGGCTTTCGCGCAGGAGGCCGCGCGCAGCCCCGTCCTTGTCGAGCCGGCCGTCGCGGACGCGAGCGCGACCCCTGATGAAGCCGCGCCGACGCGCGCTCCCGGGATTGCGCAGGAGAACGTCAAACAGCCTGAGCCCGAGAGTCTTCTCCCATCCGGGCAGGAAGCGCCGGTCGTCGCGCCGGTTGAAAGCTCAAGCGCTCCCGAGCGCCCGCCAGAACTTGCGCCAGAACTTGCGCCAGAACTCGCCCCCGCGCGCGCCGCCTTGCGCGATGCGCTTGACGCGCGCGCCCGTGCGCCCTTGCGCGCTGCGCCCGGCCAGACGCCGGCCGCCGGCGTGCGGCGCGAGCGCGAGGCGATCGCCGCTTTCTACGCCGCGCGCGCCTATGAGCCGCTTTGGATCGAAGCCGGCGCGCCAAACGCGGCGGCTCTGTCCGCCCTCGCGCGGCTGTCGCGCGCGCGCGATGACGGGCTCGATCTCTCTCAGCATACGTTGGCCCCGCCCGCCGGCGCCGATCTCGCCTCTCTCGCGGCTTTCGAGGCGTCTCTGTCTCATGCGGTCATCGCCTATGCGCGTCAGGCGAGCGGCGGGCGTATGGATCCGCGCAGCCTGTCGAAGTTCATCACCGCGACGCCCGAGGTCGCCGCACCTGCCGATGCGCTCGCGAAAGTCGCGGCGGCCGGCGCCGGCGCTGGCGACGCGCTCGCGGCTTTCAACCCGCCACACGAGGGTTATCGCGCCTTGCGTGAGAAGCTCGCCGATCTGCGTCGGCGCTCGTCCGCGCCCGCTATGGCGCGCATCGCGCCCGGCCCCGTGTTGAAGATCGGCATGAGCGATCCGCGCGTGCCGCTGGTGCGCGCGCGCTTTGGACTTGACGTGAGCGCGGAGACGAAGGGCGACGCGCTGATCTACGACACGCGCGTGGCCAGCCGCGTCGCGGAGTTTCAGCGCGCGCGCGGCCTGCCGGGCGACGGCGCCCTGAATGCGCGCACGGTCGCAGCCTTGTCTGAAGACGAGTCCGCGCGCATGGAGGCCGATATTCTCGCCAATATGGAGCGCTGGCGCTGGCTGCCGCGCGAGCTTGGCGCGCTGCGCGTGGAAGTGAACGTGCCGGATTTCCAGTTGCGCGTGGTGCGTGACGGAGCCGTGGTGCACAGCGCCCGCGTGATCGTCGGCAAGCCGGAAACACAGACGCCCATCTTCTCCGACGTGATGGAATACGCCGTCGTCAATCCCTACTGGAACGTGCCGCCCTCCATCATCCGCAAGGAAATGCTGCCGGCCCACCAGAAGGATCCGGCCTATTTCAGCAAGCGCGGATATGAAGTCGCGCAGCGCGGCTCGCAAATCTCCGTGCGTCAGCCGCCGGGCGAGCGCAATGCGCTCGGCCACATCAAGTTCATGTTCCCCAACGATCATGCGGTCTATCTGCACGACACGCCCACGCGCGGCCTGTTCGCCAACGCCCGGCGCGCCTTCAGCCATGGCTGCGTGCGGGTGGATCAGCCTTTCGCGCTTGCGGAGGTTCTTCAGCCGCAGGAATGGCCGCAGGAGCGCCTGCGCAAGATGATCGGCCGCACCGAGCGCACCCTGCGCCTGCCCGAACATATTCCGGTGCATCTGCAATACTTCACGGCCTTCGTGGACGAGCAGGGCGATTTGCAGACGCGCGAGGACCTTTACGGCCATTCCCACAAGGTCCAGCTCGCGCTTGGCCTGTGAGCGCAAGGGCGGAAAAAGCGTCAATCGCCCGCCCATCCTTACCAGACCTTAACCCTTATGACCCATGACTAGGGCGTGTTCCCGTCGGCCGCAGGGCCGGGCGGCTGCGTTCGGTTTGCGCTCCTGTCGCGGGCGCGGGTTGAAGGGTTTTGCGTTTGCGTGATTTGCGTTCCGGCTTCGGCCTGCCCCGCCCGACGTCCGCCGTGGCCGTTTGCCTGTTCGGTCTCGGCCTCGCCTGCATCCTTCCCACATCGACGCAGACCGCGATCGCCAATGGCGACACGCGCGTCCTGAATCTGCACCACGCCCACACCGGCGAGCAGATCTCCATCGCCTTCCGCGTCAACGGTTCCTACGATCATGCGGCGCTCGCCAAGCTGAATTGGTTCCTGCGCGACTGGCGCAACGACGCCACCACGAAAATGGATCCGCGCCTGTTCGACGTGATCTGGGAGGCCCAGCGCGGCGCGGGCTCCAGCGCGCCGTTGCGCGTGATGTCCGCTTATCGTTCGCCTGAAACCAACTCCATGCTCCGCCGGCGTTCGCGCGGGGTCGCGGAGTTTTCGCAGCATACCCGCGGCAAGGCCATGGACCTGCACATTCCCGACGCGCCTCTGGCGCGCGTGCGCGAGGTCGCCATGCGCATGCAGCGCGGCGGCGTCGGCTATTATCCGGCCAATGGCTTCGTGCATCTGGACGTGGGCGGCGTGCGCGCCTGGCCGCGCATGACCTACGATCAGCTCGCCCGCCTGTTCCCCGACGGCAAGACGGTGCATCTGCCCACCAACGGACAGCCGCTCGCCCGCTATGAGGAGGCGCGCGCCGAGATCGCCGCCCGCGGCGATTATTCCATGCCCACCGTCGCGCAGGTGCAGTCGAAGGGCTTCTTCGCGTCGCTCTTCGGTTGGGGCGAGGATGAAGACGAGGCGCCGACGCCGGTCCGGGGCCGTGGCCGCGCGGCCCCGGTGCAGACCGCCGCTTATGCGCCCACAGGCGGCGACGATTCCGCCGCCGCTTTCTTTCGCGCCGATTCCGCCGGCTGGGCCTCCCCGCGCCGCACGCCTGCGCCTGCTATTGTGGCGGCTCCCGCGCCGGCTCCCGCGCCCGCGCCTGTTCTCGCGCCGGCGCCGGTTGCGCCGGTGATCGTCGCCGCTTCCAATGCGCCCGCATGGATGAAGTCGCTCGACGCCGCGCCCGTGCCGCCGCGCCGGCCTGATGTCGCCCCGATCGCGGTCGCAAGTCTTGCGCCGGCCCCCGTCGCTTTGCCGGCGCCCGCGTTCGACGCGCCGCTGCCCCCGCGCCGTCCGGCGGAATTCAGCGTCGCGCAGGTTGAGCCGCCGAAGCCGCCCGTGCGCGTGGCCGAGACGCCGGGCCTGCCGGCGATGATCGTGGAGGGCGCCGCCGGCGCCGCCGCGCCGGGCGTGCTCGCCTACGCCGCCGCAGGTTCTGAGCTGACGGCCGCGCCGCGCCCCGCCGCGCGCGCCGCGCAGCGCCAGCCCGTTTCGCCGCAGGCGGCCGCCCGCGCGCGCAAATCCGTCCTCGTCGCCGCGCGTCTTGATGCGTCGAGCTTCTCGACGATGACCGCGCCGGCGAGCGTCGCCGATCATCCCATCAGCGCACAGGCCGCGCCGCCCGCCCGCAAACAGGCGGCGCGCGCCGAAGCGGTCGCCATGATGTTCGGCGCGCCTGTGCTCGACGCGCGCTTCCACACCGGATTTCAGCCGACTTCCGCACAGCCTTGATCGCGCCCTCGATTGCCGCCGGGCGCCCGCGCGCCTATCTTTCGGTCCATCCATTTTGCTGGGGCCGACATGATCCTGCGGCGGCTTGCTTTCTGTCTTGGGCTGGCGTTGGCTTTCGTCGCCTCGCAAGGGGCGGAATATGCGCAGCAATATCGCCAGAGGCTGGGCGGCGCAGCCGATGAGCTGAACAGAATGCTTGCGGACTTCGACGTCGATTCCGCGCGTCTGGGGCTCACCCGCGAACAGGGCGTCGCGCGCCTTCTCTCCAATGCGGATGAACTCGCGCGCGCGCGGGGCGAGCGCCTGCGCGAAGACAGCGCCCGCGCCGCCCGCCTGTCCCGCCAGCTCGCCGCCTTTGAGACGGCGGGCCCGATTGCTCGGCTCGTGGTTCTGGCGCGCGATTTCGACGGGCCGATCGCCGCTCGCGCCTGGGCGGCCTACGAGCCCGCCGCGCCCGTGACGGGGGAGGGGCTGGCGCTGGCGGGCTTTGGCTTCTTGACCGGCTGGGGCGCCTTACGCTTTCTGGGGGCGGTCAGGCGGCGCGCGGCGCCGCGTTCACGAGTGCGCGCATGATTCCCAATGTTCTTTCCATCGCAGGCTCCGATCCCTCCGGCGGCGCCGGCGTGCAGGCGGACCTGAAGACCTTCTCGGCGCTTGGCTGCTACGGCATGGCGGTCCTCACCGCGCTCACCGCGCAGAACACGCGCGGGGTGAGCGGCGTTCACGTTCCGCCGGCCGCCTTCGTCGCCGCGCAGATCGACGCGATCTTCGCCGATGTGCGCGTGGATGCGGTGAAAATCGGCATGCTCGCCACGGGTGAAATCGTAGAGGCGGTCGCTGACAGACTCGCCGCCCACGGCGCGCAGCGCATCGTGCTCGATCCCGTTCTTGTCGCCACCAGCGGAGATTCGCTCGGCGCGCCCGATGTGGTGGACGCGATGAAGCGCAGGCTCGTTCCCATGGCGCGGGTCGTTACGCCCAACATGCCGGAGGCCGCGCGCCTCACCGGGCTGGCGGAGCCCGCGAGCCTGCGCGATCTCGAGGCGCTCGCTCGCGCCGTTCTCGCACTGGGGCCGCAAGCGGCTTTGGTGAAGGGCGGGCATATGGCGGGCGCGCAGGCGCCCGACGCTCTGGCCGATACGTCCGGCGTGCGCGTCTTCTCCGCTCCGCGCGTCGAGACGCGCAACACCCATGGCACGGGCTGCACGCTCTCGTCGGCCATCGCGGCGCGGCTTGCGTCGGGCGACGATCTGGTGCGCGCGGTTGATTCCGCCAAGCGCTATCTCACCGCCGCTCTTGCCGCCAGCGGTCGATTGCAAGTGGGATCAGGCGAAGGTCATGGGCCGGTGCATCACTTCCACGCGCTGTGGACGTGAGCGCGGCGCGCGCGCCTATCCTGTGCGACGGCGCTTCGTCTGCGCCTCCACATAGGCGCGCAGCACCGCGTTGATGCGCGTCTGATAGCCCGGGCCGTCCTTGCGGAAGAATTCGAGCACCTGCGGATCAATCCGCATATAGACGCCCGTCTTGGGCGTGATGGGAATATAGATCGCGGCGTTGGACCAGTCGTCCGACAGATCGTCGTCCGGGTCTTCGCGGGCCGCGCGCTCGATCTCTTCGTCGGTGGGCTGGGGTCGGACGATGCGCTTCGCCTTCGCGAGCTCAGCCTTCATCTCCTCCGCCGTAAAGCGAACGGTATTCTCGTCTTTCGCCATGGCGCGCGCTCCTCAAGGATATGATGCGGCGGTTCTCGCCGCGTTGGGTCCAGATCACGGTGACGATCCGGCCTTCCCATGCGCAGATCGACAGCTCCCGTTTTTCGCCCTGCTGTGGCGAGTTGCGGGTCAACATGGGTCGACCGTCGAACAATTCGTCGCAAAGGCCGAAATCGAGGCCATGCCGCAGGAAATTGCTCTCCCGCTTGTTGGGATCCCATTCAAACATCCCGCCGCCTTAAATGTATATACAAATGAATATACAGAATCAAGCCAAGGCCAAGCGAATATCTTGACCTGCGCCATAATGGGGCAAACCGCCGCCGCGCGCAAAAGGGGCGCGGCGGCTTCTGGGATCAGAGCGCCTCGAAGGTCTCCACCATGCGCTTGCGCATGGCCGCGTCCGGCAGACGGCCCATGGCGGCTCCGAGATTGTCCGTCATGTATTGGGGCTTGTCGGTGCCCGGGATGACCGCCGTGATCGCCGGATTGCCGAGCAGCCATTTGAGCGCGAACTGCGCCCAGCTCGTCGCGTCGATCTCCTTGGCGTAGTCCGGCAGGGGCTTGCCGCCGACCTTCTGGAAGAAGCGTCCGCGCCCGAAGGGCAGATTGGTGAGAATGGCGCAGCCGGCGTCAGCCGCCGCCGGGATTACGCGCTCCTCGGAATTACGGTCCACCATGGAGAAGTCGATCTGCAGGAAGTCGGGCTTCTGCTTCTTTACGATGGCCTCAACGGCCTCGTAATCGCGGTCGAAGGAGGAGGAGATCCCGAGATATTTGCAAAGGCCCTGCTGCTTCCATTCGCGCAACAGACCGAGGTCCTGGTTAGGATCGCGCGGATTGTGCAATTGCATCAGCTCCACGCGTGTCGTCTTGAGGCGCGCGAACGAGCCCTTCATTTCGTTGATGGTCGCCTCGCGGTCGGCCACGCGCACTTTCGTCGCCAGAAAAATCTTGTCGCGCAGCTTCGTGGCTTCGAACAATTCGCCGAGCCGCGCCTCCGCCATGCCGTAAGAGGGCGCCGTGTCCACAAGGCGCCCGCCGCCGGCGACCAGCGTTTTGAGCACCTCGGCGCGCTCGCTGAATTTCGCCTGATCGTTTTCGAAATCGAAAATGAGCGCGGTGCCGATGCCCACGCAGGGCAGCATCTCGCCAGTGCTTGGAATTTTGCGTGCGAGCAAGCCCGCCTGCGCGAGGCTCGCGCCCGGCAAGGCGAGCGCGCCGGCGCCGGCGGCGGCGAGGGCGAGCGCGTCGCGCCGGGATGGATTCAGGAAATCATGCGTCATGTGGAGGCTCCCTTCGAAACGGATGTGTTTGCTTGCGCGCGGCCGAGGGCGAGGGCGAGCGCGCCCCAGCCGATCATCACGGGAATGGCGAGCGCGGCGATGGCGGGCATGGAGAGGCCAAGCGCGCGCAGGCCCGTGAACGCCCACGACCATGCAACGTCTCCGCCGCGGAACACAGCCGCGTCGATGATGTTCTTGGCTTTGTATTTCTCCTCGCGCGCGACGCTTGTGAAGAAGATCTCCCGCGCAGGGTTGGAGAAGGCGAAGTTCGCCGTGCGCTGCAGGGCCTGAAAGACGATGATGGTGACGAGGCCCGGCGCGAGGATGAGCGCGCCGAAGCCGGCCGCGAAGACAAGCGGCAGAACAGCCGCCGCAGGCCCTGCGCCGATGCGTTTGATGATCTGGCCCGTAGCGACGAATTGCAGCGCAAGGGTCAGGAGATTGGCCGCAAGGTCCATCGTCGCGAACATGCGCGTGCGCACGGCTGGATCTTCCGAGGCCGCGCGCACCACGTCCTGCTGCATGAAATAGAGAAACGTGCCGGCGAGCGACAGCAGCGCGACCCACAGGGCGATCCCGGCGAGATAGGGCGAGCGCAGGATGAGCGCGAATCCCTCGAACATGCTTCCGCCCACGGCGGCGTCCGGCGCCCGCGCGTCGGCCTGCTGCGCGTCTTGTGTTTTCTGCGCCGCGCCTTGTCCCGCCGCGCGTTCAAGCCGCATGGCGCAGAAGATCGCAAGCTCCAGAAGAACGGCCGCCACGATGAGCAGGTTCGCCGTTCCCAGAACCTGCGCGAGCCCCACGGTCGTCGCCGAGCCCAGCAACGTGCCCGCCGTGCCGCCCGCCGCCACGAAGCCGAACAGGCGCTTGCCCTGTTCGGTGCGGAACAGGTCCGCCATGAAGGTCCAGAACACCGACACGGCGAACAGATTGAACACGCTCACCCAGACGAAGAAGACGCGCGCGGTCTCCGCCCGCAGCGTTTCGCTCTGAAGCAAAAGCCAGAAGATCGCCAGATTGGCGACGAAGAATTGATACACGAAGGGAATGAACCGCCGCCGCTCCAGCCGCGCCGCGGCGAAAGCGTAGAGCGGCGACGCGGCCAGCATGACGAAGAAGGTCGCCGTGAACAGCCATTGCAGATAGTCGCGGCCCGCCGCCACGCCCATTTCGTCGCGCAGCGGCCGCAGCACGAAATAGGAGGCGAGGAGGAAGAAGAAATAGAGGAAGGACCAGAGGACCGCCCGGACCTCCTCCGGCCGCGCGCCGGCGATCCGTTCCACGATCCGGTCCAGCCCTGCGCCCATTCCGCCCCTCCCAGCCGCTTTTTCGGGGCGCATTCTGCCCAATTCCGCAAGGGTGGCAATGGTCGGGCCGCTTCAGCGATTGGCGCCGCGCCCGCCGCGCACTAGAACCGGGACCTCAGGAGTTTGCGACATGCGGGATTTGGAATTGGGCGGCGACGCCCGCCCGGCCGGCCATCCGCCGGTGGCTTTCGGCAAGGCAGGGGTGCTGCTCGTCAACCTCGGCACGCCCGACGCCACGGACTATTGGTCCATGCGCCGCTACCTGAAGGAATTCCTCTCCGATCGTCGCGTCATCGAGACGCCGCGCGCCATTTGGTGGCCGCTGCTCAATCTCGTGATCCTCACCACGCGGCCGGGCCGGAAGGGCAAGGATTACGACACGATCTGGAACCGCGAGCGCGATGAGGGCCCGCTGCGCACCATCACCCGCGCACAGGCCGAAAAGCTCGCCCAATGGGTCGGCGGCGGCGGCCTCGGCGCGCTGCGCCGCCCGGTCGTCGTGGACTGGGCCATGCGCTACGGCAACCCCTCCATCGCTTCGCGCATCGCGGCCTTGCAGGCGCAGGGCTGCGAGCGGATTCTCGTCGTGCCGCTTTATCCCCAATATGCGGCGGCCACGAGCGCGACGGTCGCCGACAAGACCTTCGACGCGCTCAAGGCGATACGCTGGCAACCGGCGGTGCGCATCGCGCCGCCATGGCATGACGACGACGCCTATATCGACGCGCTTGCGGGCTCCATCCGCGAAAGCCTCGCCGGGCTTGATTTCGAGCCTGAGGCCATCGTCGCCTCCTATCACGGGATTCCGCAGAGCTATTTCGACAAGGGCGATCCCTATTATTGTCATTGCGCGAAGACCACGCGGCTGCTGCGCGAGAGGCTCGGGCTCGCCGCTGATCGTCTTCTGATGACCTTCCAGTCGCGGTTCGGGCCCGCCAAATGGCTTGAGCCCTATACGGACGCCACGATGAAGTCGCTCGCCGAGAAGGGCGTGAAGCGCATCGCAGTCGTCACGCCGGGCTTCGCAGCGGATTGTCTTGAGACGATTGAGGAGATCGGCGTGGAGAACCGCGACATCTTCCTCGAACACGGCGGCGAGAAGTTCGCCCGCATCGAATGTCTCAACGACGGACCGCATGGCATGGCCGTCCTTCAGGCCGTGGTCGCGCGCGAATTGCAGGGGTGGATCTGATGGCCGCCCGCGCGCGCGAATTCTCCATCGTCTATACGACGGTGGATTCGCGCGAGGGCGTCGAGCGCATTATCGCCTGCGTTCTGGATCGCAAGCTCGCCGCCTGCGTGCAAGTGAGCGAGGCGCAAAGCCATTACGTCTGGGACGGCGAACGCCGCCGCACGCAGGAGTTCGTGCTGGCGCTGAAAATCAAGAGCGCGGATTACGCCGATGTCGCCGTCGCCATCTGCGAGGTTCATCCCTATGAATCGCCGGAGATCGTGCGCGTGGAGATCGCGGAGGGCGATGCGCGCTATCTCGACTGGGTTCGCGAAACAACGCGCTGAGTCTTCGCAGTCATGGGGATCGCCGCCGGCTCCGGGTGCGCGGAAGGCTGGGGGGCGATAGGCCCGCGCAGCCCGAAGCCGGCGACGAAACGTTTGCGTCACAGAACGCGCACGGGCGCGCCGACGCGCACGCGTGAATAAAGGTCCGTGACGTCTTCATTGAGCATGCGGATGCAGCCCGACGACACAGCCTCGCCGATGGTCCACGGCTCATTTGTGCCATGGATGCGAAACAGCGTGTCGCGTCCGCCGCTATAGAGATAGAGGGCGCGCGCGCCCAACGGATTGTCGAGGCCGCCTTCCATGAAGCGGGGAAGATCAGGCCGGCGTTTCAGCATTGCGGAAGGCGGGCGCCAGGACGGCCATGCGGCCTTGCGGCCGATGTGCGCGCGCCCGCTCCATTCAAAGCCTTCGCGTCCCACGCCGATGCCGTAGCGGAGCGCCCGGCCTTCGCCCAGCGAATAGTAGAGAACGCGCCTGCGCGTATCGATCGTCACTGCGCCTGCGCGCTGGCCCGTGGGATCGGCCACAAGCGCGCGCGTTGGCCCGCTGTCCTCGCGCTGGGGCGCGTAGAAATCGCCCAGCAAAGCCGTGCGCGTCGGCGCGATCTGCATCGGCGCGCGCGGCGCCGGCGTTTCATCGCGATAGCCGTCGAAAAATTGCGCCTGCGCCGCGCTCGACGCCAGACCTGCGCTCAAAGCCGCAGCCATGAAGACAGATGCGCTGAACGCGCGCGCCGCTTGCATGATCGTCCCCTGAATTCCCGTCCCGTGTCGGACAGGGCGAGAACGAGGGCGGCGCGGGAAATGTTCCCGTAGCGCGCGCCGTTGCGTCGTGCGTTCAGGGGCGGGGCCAGCGGAAATCGTCCGCCCGGCCCGCCGGCGCTTCGCCTGGCGCGCCGTTCACGAGGCTCCGCTCGACGATGGCGCGCGCGTCGCGGTCGCGCACGGGATCATCCGGGCGCAGCGGGCGCGCCAGTTCGCCGCCGGCGGACAGCGCGGCGCCCGTGAGCGGCAGGACCGGGCCCTTATCCGGGCGCATGGGCGTCGGCGCCGGCGCGGCGGCCGGCTCAGGCTTTCGCGTTTCGGGCGCGCTTGGGGCCGGGGCGGGAATCAAAGCTTCGGGCAGGGCGACGGGCGAGGGCGCCGCGCGCTCCATCAGCCGGCGCAGATCGCCTTCGGTGAAATAGGCGAGCTTGCGGGCGCCGGCGCGCGTGAAATGCACGCCGTCGCTCGTGCGCAGTCGCGTGGTGAGTCCGTTCACGTCCGGGCCGAACACCGTATAGCGATGGCGCTCATCAACGAAGCCCTCCCACGTGTCCACATAGGTCGCGCCCGCGCGCTCCGCCGCCTCGCGATAGATTTCGTTGAGTTCGAGCAGCCCCCCCGAGAGGCGCTCGTTCTGCATCACCGGCGCGCCGACCCAGATCAGCGGCACGGCCTTCTCGCGGAATGCGTCGGCGAAGGCCTGCGCACGCGCGACATAAAGATCACGCCAGCGCGGCGTACGCGGATCATGGTTTTGCAAACCTTCGCGCAGGGCTTGCCGGTCGTTGCTGCCCACAAGCATCACGGCGGCGTCGATCTTCTGTCCGCTGGCGAGAAGCTCGCGCGCCGCCCGTGGCCAGTCGAAATAATCGTCGCGCACGAGGCCTGTGTTCTCGCGCGCCTTGCGCAGGATCGTCACCGCCGCACGATCGGCGAAGGCTTCCTGCAAACCCTGCGCGAGGAACAGCCCGACGTTGTCGCCCAGAACCGCGATGACGAAAGCGGGGCCGGCTGGCGCGGGCGTCGCCGCCTCGGCCGCGCTTGGGGGCGTGGGCGCGAGGGCGTCGCCGGTGGTTAAAGGATCTGGGCGCGCAAGCGCTGGTCTGCGCAGATCGCCGCTCTCCGCCTCACGCGCGAAGCCCTGACGCGGCGCCGCGCCGCGGATCATGCGCGTGGGTCTTTGCTGCACGGAGCGTCGTTGTTGCGCCTGCATGCGCTCGCGTTCGCGCCGCCAATAGACGGAGGCGGATGAATCGTCCACCTGCGCTTGGGCGGGCGCGACGGGCGTAAACGCGCCCGCGCTTGCAAGGCCCAGAAGCGCGAGGCCTTGCAAGCGAAAAAAGAGAGACGTGGGATGTTTGCGCCGCCGTTGCATAGCGACAGGATAGCGCGTCAGCGCGTCTTTTTCATCTGTTCAAGCAGCGCGTGGGTGGCGTAGCCGTCGGCCGTCACGCCTGTCCGCTGCTGAAAGGCGCGGATCGCGGTCTGCGCCTGCTCGCCGATGCGACCGTCGAGCTTGCCGACGGGATAGCCGAGGCGTTGCAATTGCTTTTGCAGGTCGAGCGCCTGCGCGGTGGAGAGCGGCTTGTCCTGGGTCGGCCAGCGGCCTGCGAGAGGGCCGGCCCCGGCGATGCGGTCGCTCAGCAGCGCGACGCTCAGCATATAGGCCTGTGAATTGTTGTAGGCGCGGATGACGCGGAAGTTCTCCGTGATCAGAAAGGCCGGCCCGCGCGCGCCTGCGGGCAGGTAGAGCGCCGCTTCGCCGCCCGTGGGCATGGGCTCGCCGTCGGCCCGCCGCAGGCCCATGGCCGCCCATTGCGCGAAGGGGCGCATGGCGCGCGGATCATGGGGCGACACGTCGAACCCTTGCGGGCGGGTCACCTCATAGCCCCAGGTCTGGCCTGCGCGCCAGCCATGCTGGGCGAGGTAATTCGCGGTTGAGGCGAGCGCCTCGACCGGATCGCCCCAGATGTTTTTGCGACGGTCGCCGTCGTGATCGACAGCGAACTTGAGGTAGCTCGACGGCATGAATTGGGTGTGGCCCATGGCCCCCGCCCATGAGCCGGTGAGCTGCGCCCGCGTGGCATGGCCTTCTTGCAGGATTTGCAGCGCGGTGAGGAATTCGTTGCGGAAGAAATCCTTTCGCTCGCTGGCGAAGGCGAGCGTGGCGAGAGAGCGCAGCGCGTCCTTCTCGCCGGTGAAGGCGCCATAGCTCGTCTCTACGCCCCAGATCGCCAGCACGACGTAAGGATCGACCCCATAGCGCCGCTCAATGGCGGCGAGGGCGGGGCCAAGTTCGCGCGCCTTCTCGCGGCCCGTCGCGATGCGCCGGTCCGTGACGGCGCCCCCCACATAGGTCCAGATCGGCTTGACGAATTCCGCCTGTTTCACGGGCTTCGCCAGCCCGGGATCGAGCGTGAGGCCGGCGATGGCCGCCTCGAACGTGCGGCGGGAGATTCCGCGCGCCTGCGCTTCAGGCCACAGGCTCGCGAGAAAGGCTTGGAACGCTTCCGCCTGAGGCGCGGCCGTCGCGGCCCGCGCATGGGCGGCGGCGGGACGGTCAGGCTCGGCGCGGGCGTGGCGTGCGCCCATGGCGAGGCTGGCGACGAGAGAAAAGGCGCCGATCACGAACAGGGTTCGCGCCGTCTGGCCCCGGCTCAGGCCCGGGCGCGACCAGGAGATCGGCCGCAGGGGCTCCTCCGAGGGGGAGGGGCTCGGACTTCTACGCATGTTTCACTCCACGCCGTACGCACAACGCGCGCCGCGGCAAGCCCGAAACGCGGGCGGCCATGCGGCGCGCTACGAAAGGTAAAGCCAATTCGTTAGCGATTGATTGACCATACCAACGCGTCGGCGCAGGCTGCGGAACCTCAGGCCCGCGGCCGCATTCGCCCCACGCTGACGACGCGAGGCGGCGCATGACGCAGAACGACGACCCACGGCCAGACTCCATTCCCGCTTCCTCGCCCGCGGAGGACGAGCGCCGGATCCGGGAGCGCGCTTATCGCCTTTGGGAGGAGGAGGGTCATCCCGAAGGGCGCGACAAGGCGCATTGGGACACGGCGCGCGAACTGGTCGCGATCGAAGACAGCTATCGCGACACGCTCAAACCCAATCCAACAGAAGAATACGCCAACAATCCGACCACCGAGCCGATCGAGCCTCTGGAGGCGGTGCGCAACGCGGGCGAATTCCCCACGCTCGTCGATCAGGGCGAGGAGGCCACCTTTCCCGACCGCGCTCTGGCAGGCGAAGCGGACGAGGCGCCGCTCAGGCCCGGTCGCCGTTCGACGCCCGCGGCGCGCAAGGGTCAAAAGAAAAAGGCGCCGGACGTGAAGCCCGGCGCCTGAAGCCATGCAGGACGGCGGCGCGTGCGCGCGTCAGCCCACGATTTTCTTCAGTTCGGCGAGGAAGCCGGGCCGGATGTCGTCCCGCGCCATCGCGAAGGCGATGTTGGCCGCGAGGAATCCGACCTTCGAGCCTGTGTCATAGGTCTTGCCGTCGAAGCGCACGCCATAGAAGCCCTGCGTCTCTTGCAGTTTCTTCATGCCGTCGGTGAGCTGGATCTCGCCGCCCGCGCCCTTCTCGACATGGGCGAGGATGTCGAACACCTGCGGTTCGAGCACATAGCGGCCGGAGATGATGAAGTTCGACGGCGCCGCGCCCTGCGGCGGCTTCTCCACCATGCCGGAGATTTCGAACGTGTGGCCGAAGTCCTGACCAACGGAGACGACGCCATACATATGCGTGTCCTGCGGGGCGACTTCCTCCACCGCGATCACATTGCCGCCGTGCTTCTCATGGGCTTCGATGCATTGGGCGAGGCAGCGCGTGCCGCGCGCGCCGGGCAAGGTGATCATGTCGGGCAGAAGAACCGCGAAGGGTTCGTCGCCGATGATGTCGCGCGCGCACCACACCGCGTGGCCGAGGCCGAGCGGCGCCTGCTGGCGCGTGAAGCTCGTGGCGCCGGCTGCGGGCAGGTCCGCCATCAGCGCGTCGTATTCCTTCTTCTTGCCGCGCCGCTGCAACGTGTCCTCAAGCTCATAGGCCATGTCGAAATGATCTTCGATGACCTGCTTGTTGCGCCCGGTGACGAAAACGAAATGTTCGATGCCGGCCTCGCGCGCCTCGTCGACGCAATGTTGCAGCACCGGCCTGTCGACCACGGTGAGCATTTCCTTGGGGATCGATTTGGTGGCGGGCAGCACGCGGGTGCCAAGGCCGGCGACCGGGAAAACGGCTTTGCGGATGCGCTTGTGCATGAAGAAATCCATCGTGAGCTTCGTTTCGCGCGGGCCGCTGCGGGCGCGCGCAGGCGGGCCGCCGCAAGATAAACTTCACGACTTCCGCCTAAGTTCAATAGCACACGAACATTAACGTAACGTGATGCTTTTACGGAAGGTCGTTTTCATGACGGTTCTCGTTACGGGCGGCGCCGGCTATATCGGCAGCCACATGACCCTTGAGCTTCTGGACGCCGGCGAAAAGGTCGTCGTTCTCGATGATTTGTCCACCGGGTTCCGCTGGGCGGCGCCCGATGGCGCGCCCCTGATCGTGGGCGATTTCGGCGACGAGGCGCTGGTGCGCCGCATCATCGCCGAACATGGCGTGCGCGAGATCATCCATTTCGCCGCGCGCATCGTGGTGCCGGACTCCATCGCCGATCCCATCGGCTATTACGTCAACAACACCGCGAAGACTCTTGCGCTCGTGCGCTGCGCGGCCGATTGCGGCGTGGAGCGTTTCATCTTCTCCTCCACCGCCGCCGTCTATGGCGATCCGCAGGCCTCGCCCGTGCGCGAGGACGCGCCGCTCGCCCCGCTCTCGCCCTATGGCCGTTCGAAACTGATGGTGGAGTGGATTCTGCAGGACGTGTCGCGCGCGAGCGCGATGCGCCATGTGGCCCTGCGTTATTTCAACGTCGCCGGCGCCGATCCCAAAGGCCGCGCCGGACAATCAACGCCGCAGGCGACCCATCTCATCAAGACGGCCCTGCGCGCTGCGCTTGGCTTTCGTGACGGCATGGATGTGTTCGGAACGGACTATCCCACGCGCGACGGATCCTGCGTGCGCGATTTCATCCATGTCACCGATCTCGTGCGCGCCCATCGCGACGCGCTCTCCTATCTGCGCGCAGGCGGGGACAGCGTGACCTGCAATTGCGGCTATGGGCAGGGCTATTCGGTGCTCGAAGTCATCGACGTGGTGAAATCCGTCTCAGGCGTGGACTTCCCCGTGCGCTTCGCCCCGCGCCGGCCGGGCGACAGCGTCAGCGTGGTCGCCGACAACGCCCGCATCCGCACGCTGTTTGGCTGGCGGCCCGCCCATGCGGACCTGCGCGCCATCGTAGCGCAGGCGCTCGCCTGGGAGCGCAGGCTGCACAATCGCGCCGCCGCCTGAGCGCGGCCGCGCGCCGCTCCGGGTGGTTTCACGCCCGTCCTCGCCTATATGGCTCCTGAGAAGGGGCTTTTGTTCATGAGCGATGCGGAAGGCGACCGGTTCAGCGCGCGCGCGGCGCGCTACGCCCGTGTGGGCGCGAGTCTGGGCGGCGTGGCGGCGCGCGCGGCTGGCGCGCGGCTGGCGGGGCGCGACATCGGCGACGCGGCCAATGCGGCCGCGCTCACGGCGGCTTTGGGCGGGCTGAAAGGTCCGCTGATGAAGGTCGCGCAATTCATGGCGACCATTCCCGAGGCCTTGCCGGAGGAATGGGCCGAGAAATTGCAGACGCTCCAATCCAACGCGCCGCCCATGGGCGCAGCCTTCGTGACGCGGCGCATGCAGGCTGAGCTCGGGCCCGACTGGCGCACGAAATTCGCGACTTTCGATCTTCATCCCGCTCATGCGGCTTCGCTGGGTCAGGTGCATCGCGCGACGGCGCACGACGGCGCGCGCCTCGCCTGCAAGCTGCAATATCCCGACATGAAATCCGCCGTGGAGGCGGACCTCAAACAGCTTGACGTGCTTTTCGCTCTGCGCCGGCGCATGGACGGCGCCGTGGACACGCGCGAAATGGCGCAGGAGATCGGCGACCGCGTGCGCGAGGAGCTGGATTACGGGCGCGAGGCGCGCCACGCCGCGCTCTATCGCGACATTCTGGGCGAAGGCGACGTGCGCGTGCCAGCGGTGCGCGCGGAGCTTTCAACAAACAGGCTCCTCACGCTTGATTGGCTCGACGGCGAGCCCTTGCTGAATTTCGTCGACGCGTCGCAGGAGGCGCGCAACGTCATCGCGCGCGCCATGTTCCGCGCCTGGTGGCATCCTTTCGTGCGGCTCGGGATCATCCACGGCGATCCGCATCTGGGCAATTACACCGTGTTCCGCGACGAAGGCGGCGAACCAGCCGGAATCAATCTGCTGGATTACGGCTGCGTGCGCATTTTCCCGCCCGCCTTCGTGCAGGGCGTGATTGATCTCTATCGCGGCCTGCGCGACGGCGACGAAGACCTCGTCGCGCGCGCCTATGAGACATGGGGTTTTCGCAATCTGCGGCGCGACCTCGTGGACGTGCTCAACATCTGGGCGCGCTTCATCTACGGCCCGTTGCTCGACGACCGCGAGCGGCCGATTGCGGAGGGCGTGTCGCCCGGCCAGTACGGCCGCGAACAGGCCATGCGCGTTCATCGCGGCCTGAAGGAGAAGGGGCCGGTGACGATCCCCCGCGAATTCGTGTTCATGGACCGCGCCGCCATCGGGCTCGGCGGCGCCTTCCTGCGGCTCGACGCCCGGCTCAATTTCTGCCGCATGTTCAACGAGGCTCTGGGCGAGGGGTTCGACGTCAAGCTCATGGCGGAGCGCCAGCAGGCGGCGCTCGCCCGGGCCGGCCTGCGACCTTGAGCCGCCGCGGCCGCTGATTGCCCGGCCGGCGGGTTTGGGCTAAAGCCGTGCCGACGCGTTCGCGCAGAGAGGATTCCCATGGCCGAACAACATTCGACCGGCGGCCACCCCGCCATGGATTACGCCGAGCACGAGAAGACCTACGCCCTGTTCATCGGCCTTTCGAAATGGGGCACGATCCTCACGGTCCTGATCCTCGTTCTGATGGCTATTTTCCTGCTCTGAGCAGGCGCGCCGCCGCCTGCGCCCCATTCGCGCCGGGCGACCGCTGATCCGCGGCTTGCGAATTTTCGTAAGTCGGGACACGCTCCAGTCTTGGAGTTTCCATCCAGCCTGGAGCCGTCCATGCGCATCGCCGTTCCGGCCGAGGTCGAGCCGCTTGAGACCCGCGTCGCGGCCACGCCCGAGACCGTCCGCAAATTCATCAGCCTTGGCGCGCAGGTCGCGGTGCAGGCCGGCGCCGGCCTCGCCTCGGGCGTGAGCGATTCCGATTACGTCGCCGCCGGCGCGTCCATCGCAGCCACCGCGGGCGAAGCCTTCTCGGGCGCTGATCTCGTCCTCTCCGTCCGCCGCCCGGCGGCCTCTGCGCTCGCCGGCGTCAATCCGGGCTGCGCGGTGGTGTGCGTTGCCGATCCCTATGGCGCGCAGGACGCGCTCGCCGCTTTGGCGGGAAAGGGCGTGCGCCTCTTCGCCATGGAGCTAATGCCGCGCATCACCCGCGCGCAGGTGATGGACGTTCTGTCCTCGCAGGCCAATCTCGCCGGCTATCGCGCCGTGATCGACGCCGCCGCCGAATATGGCCGCGCCCTGCCGATGATGATGACCGCCGCCGGCACCGTGCCCGCCGCGAAAATCTTCATCATGGGCGTTGGCGTCGCGGGCCTTCAGGCCATCGCCACCGCGCGCCGCATGGGCGCCATCGTCACCGCGACCGACGTGCGCCCCGCCACGAAGGAACAGGTGGAATCGCTCGGCGCCAAATTCCTCGCCGTTGAGGACGAGGAGTTCAAACAGGCCCAGACCGCCGGCGGCTACGCCAAGGAAATGTCGGCCGAATATCAGGCCAAACAGGCGGCGCTCACCGCGACCCATATCGCGCGGCAGGACATCGTCATCACGACCGCGCTCATTCCCGGCCGGCCCGCGCCGCGCCTTGTGAGCGCCGAAATGGTGGCCTCCATGCGCGCGGGCTCGGTGATCGTCGACCTCGCGGTGGAGCGCGGCGGCAATTGCGAATTGTCGAAGCCCGGCGAAATCGTCGTCACGCCAAACGGCGTGAAGATCGTCGGCCATCTCAACGTGCCGGGCCGCCTCGCCGCCACGGCGTCCGCGCTCTATGCGAAGAACCTGCTCGCCTTCGTCGAGACGATGATCGACAAGGAGAAGAAGGCGCTCGCCATCAATTTCGAGGATGAGCTTGTGCGCGCGACGCTGATCGTCAACGACGGCGCCATCGTTCATCCCAACTTCCAGAAGGCGTGAGGGGCTCATCCATGGCCATTGATCCGTTCGTCTTCCAGCTCGCCATCTTCGTTCTGGCGATTTTCGTGGGCTATTACGTCGTGTGGGCGGTGACGCCGGCGCTGCATACGCCGCTGATGTCCGTCACCAACGCCATCTCCTCGGTGATCGTGGTGGGCGCTCTGCTCTCGGTGGGCGTCGACGCCAATGCGGGCGACAGCGGCGCGGTCTGGGCCAATCTCTTCGGCTTCATCGCGCTCATCCTCGCCTGCGTGAACATATTCGGCGGCTTCCTCGTCACCGAACGCATGCTCGCCATGTACAAGAAGAAGGGCTAGTCGCCATG
>Ga0315899_10001257_pt1 | contig 29162 bp, 27 predicted proteins | sample LakEriMetagenome_2_FD_203518 | JGI IMG/M metagenome (GOLD analysis project Ga0315899, IMG submission 203518) | Freshwater fungal communities from buoy surface, Lake Erie, Ohio, United States - Buoy 4 MA112 | ecosystem: Environmental > Aquatic > Freshwater > Lake | place: USA: Lake Erie, Ohio... | reverse complement strand
AGGCGGCCTGAACGGCGGCGGGGAGAGGACGACCCTTGTCGTCCAGCACGATCTCGGTCGCGCCGCGCTCCAGCGCGTCCGGCCGGCTCACCATGGTCACATGCGCGAAGCTCGCATGCTGTCCGCCGTCCGCATATTGCAATTTCACCGGACGCACGCCGCTGGCGATGAGTTCGGCGACTTTGGACTCGTCGGCCTGGCGCTTCTGCGCCACCAGCTTGGTCAGCGCTTCGTCCTGCTGCAGGGCGGGGCAGGCGGCGTTGGCGTCCATGCGCGCGCCGTCGGCGGGCGAGGCGTTGAAGACATGGCGCCGGCCGCAGAAAGCCACCTGCGGCTCGCGCTTGGTGACTTCGAAATGGTCGTAGCCTTCCTTGATCTCGCGCCAATAGCTCATGTTCGGATCGAGACGATGCTTGGCGAGATTCTCCGCCGTCATGCGGAAAGGCATCGTCTGCATCTGGATGGCGCGCTGGCCGCCGGCGAAGGATTCGCGCGCGATGGCGTAGATCTCGCCCATCTGCTCGTCGGTCATCGAGAAACAGCCGGCGGAGGCGCAGGCGCCATGCACCATGATCGCGCCGCCCGTATAGCCCTTGGCGCGGTCAAGCGCATTGGGATAGCCGACGTTGAAGGCGAGATAATATTGCGAGTTCGGGTTCATCTGGCCCGGCGTCACGGCGTAGAAGCCCTCGGGCACCTGTCGGTCGCCCTCGCGCTTTTTCGGCCCCAGCTGGCCCGACCAGCGGCACATCGGATAGGTCTTCAGATGCGTATAGGAGCCGTCCGCGCGCATCTTCCAGATTTCGAGCTCCGCTTCCTTCTTATAGGCGCGGATGAGAATGGGCGCGCTTTTCGTCGAGCCCTTCTGCTCCATCAAGGCGAGGGTGCTGGACGGGATCGGTTGCAGAGATTTGGCGTTGTTGAGGGAGACGTCCTGACAGGCGGCGAGCGCGAGCCCTGCGGTCGCGGCGAGCAGGGCGAGGCGAAGGCCGCGCAGCGGTCCGCGAGCCCGGGCCGGGCGCGCCGAAGGGGACGAGAGAAACTCGAACGCATTGGAACGTCGCATGTAACCGCCTGGTTCTCGACTGGGTTTTCGCCCGCCGGTCGTGCGTCCGCCTAAGGTCTGGACGCAGTCTCGCACGGGCGCGAAGCTGCGTTCAACCCTTCGCCAAGGAAAATGAACGCCCGCTTAATATGGCGCAAGTAAGTTTGGCGGAAGCTGCGCCGGATCAAGCCGGGCGCCGAGCTTCGTCAGACCTTGCGGCCCATGGCCAGGAATTTGCGGGCGCGCGCGTCGCGAATCTGTTCGGGCGGCAGGCCGTCGAAGCCGGCGATGGCGGCGGCGATGGCCTTTCCGGCCGCGTCGATGGCCTCCTCGCGCGCGCGATGGGCGCCGCCCACGGGCTCGGGCACGATTTCATCGATGATCCCGAACCGGAAGAGATCCTGGGCGGTGATCTTCATGGCGACCGCGGCGTCCTCGCGCCGCTTGCTGTCGCGCCACAGGATCGAGGCGGACGCTTCGGGAGAGGCGACCGTGTAGATCGAATGCTCGAGCATGAGCACCTTATTGGCCGTGGCGATGGCCACCGCGCCGCCGGAGCCGCCCTCGCCGACGATCACGGCGACATTGGGCACGCCCAGCGCCAGACAGGCGTCGGTGGAGCGCGCGATGGCTTCAGCTTGACCGCGCTCTTCGGCGTCCACGCCGGGGAACGCGCCCGCCGTATCGACGAGCGAGACGACGGGCAAGCCGAAGCGGTCGGCCAGCTCCATCACGCGCACGGCCTTGCGATAGCCCTCGGGGCGGGCCATGCCGAAATTGTGGCGCAGGCGCCCCTGCGTGTCGGAGCCTTTTTCCTGGCCCATGATGCAGACGGGCCGTCCGTCCAGCCGGCCGAAGCCCGCGATGATCGCCTCGTCCTCGCCGAATTTGCGGTCGCCCGCCACGGGGGTGAAATCCTTGACCAGCCGCTCGACGTAATCGCGGAAATGGGGCCGGTCCTGATGGCGCGCCACCAGCGTCTTCTGCCAGGGGGTCAGGGAGCCGTAGAGATCGGCCAGCGCCTTGGCCGCCTTGGCCTCGAGCTTCGACAATTCGTCGGCGATGGAGATGCCGCCGTCGCGCTCTCCGACCGCGCGCAGCTCCTCCACCTTGGCTTCAAGTTCCGCGACGGGTTTTTCGAAATCGAGATAGGAGCGCATCACGCGTGGGGCCCGAGCCGGGGCGCCCGGCGGAGGCGGGAAACTGGCCGCTTGCGCCGGTGAAGTCAAGGCGAGGACGGTCTGGCCGCGACAGGGCGGCCGGCGCGCGGCCGCGGGCAGGCCGCTCGCGTCATTGCGCGGCGGGCCGCTCGCCCGCCCCGTAGCGCCTTTCGATGTAATCGGAGACGAGCGCCTTGAACTCGGCGGCGATCCCCGCGCCGCGCAGGGTCATCGCTTTGCGGCCGTCGATGAAGACGGGGGCGGCGGGGGTCTCCCCCGTGCCGGGCAGGGAAATGCCGATGTCGGCGTGTTTGGATTCGCCCGGCCCGTTCACGATGCAGCCCATCACGGCCACGTTCAGCGACTCGACGCCCGGATAGGCGCGCCGCCATTCCGGCATCGAGGTCGAGATCCAGGTCTGGATGTCGCGCGCCAGCTCCTGAAACACGGTCGAGGTCGTGCGCCCGCAGCCGGGGCAGGCGGCCACCAGCGGCACGAAGGTGCGGAAGCCCATGGTCTGCAGCAATTCCTGCGCGACCTTCACTTCCAGCGTGCGGTCGCCGCCGGGTTCCGGCGTCAGCGACACGCGGATCGTGTCGCCGATTCCCTCCTGCAGCAGGACGCCCATGGCGGCGGAGGAGGCGACGACGCCTTTCGATCCCATGCCCGCTTCCGTCAGGCCCAGATGCAGGGCGTAATCCCCGCGCGCATTCATCATGCGATAGACGGCGATGAGGTCCTGCACCGCCGAGACTTTGGCGGAGAGGACGATGCGGTCTTTCGCAAGGCCGATCTCCTGCGCCTTTTCAGCCGACCAAAGGGCGGAGCGCACCAAAGCCTCCCGCGTGACGGCGCGCGCATCCAGCGGACGGGCGGAGGCGGAATTCTCGTCCATCAGGCTCGTGAGCAATTCCTGGTCGAGCGAGCCCCAATTCGCGCCGATTCGCACGGCCTTTCCATGGCGGATCGCAAGTTCCACGATGGCGGCGAATTGGCGGTCCTTCTTTTCCTTGAAGCCGACATTGCCCGGATTGATGCGGTATTTGTCGAGCGCTTCGGCGCAGGCGGGATGATCGGCGAGCAGCTTGTGGCCGATGTAGTGAAAGTCGCCCACCAGCGGCACGTTCACGCCCATGCGCAGCAGCCGCTCCTTGATGTGGGGCGTGGCGCGCGCGGCCTCGTCGCGGTCCACGGTGATGCGCACGATCTCCGAGCCCGCCCGCGCGAGGGCGGCCACCTGCCGCACGGTTCCCTCGATGTCGGCGGTGTCGGTGTTGGTCATGGATTGCACTGCGACGGGGGCGCCGCCGCCCACCGTCACGGCGCCTGCGCCCGCGCCGATCCTGACGCCGATCGTAGTCCTGCGCGGGGCGGGTCCGGCGTGAACGACGTCTGATTCGAGGAGGCGGGTCGCGGTCATGGCTTCATCTTCTCTTGTTCGTGTCCGTCCTGCGTCCGGCCCGCGCAGGTCGCGCAGGAACCGGACACTTCGATCACCGCCCCATTGCTGCGGAAGCCGGCGGCCGCCGCCGTCTGCGCCAGATTGCGGGCGAATTCGGGAGAGGCGCTTTCCTCCACCTTGCCGCAGGAATCGCAAATCAGGAAGACGACCGGCTCGGCCTGCGCATGGCGGCGCCCGCAGGCCACGAAGGCGTTGCGGGAGGCGAGCCGATGAACGAGGCCGTTTTCGAGCAGGTAATCGAGCGCGCGATAAACGGCGATGGGGGCGGGCCGACGGCCCGACGCGCCCGCGAGCCGGTCGAGCATGTCATAGGCGCCCAAAGGCCGGCCCGCCTCGCACAAAAGGTCGAGAATGGCGCGCCGGCCCGGCGTCAGGTTCAGCCCGGTCACATGGGCCCCATGGCCTTCGCAATGCGCATGAGCATGGCCCTGATTTTGGGCGCGCGCATGGTCATGCGGCCCCGAACGGGCCGCGCCTGAGCCCGGTTTGGGTCCTGCGGCGCGCCTCTGGGCGGCCGGCGACGATTTTGGATCGGCGGTCATCGCCGTCAGTATAGGCTTCCGCGGCGGGCGAGGCTAATGCGACGAGAGGCGCGGTCGCTTTCGTCCCCCGCAGGTGTAGTCTGCCGCCAGCGGCCCTCGGGCCCTGCGCAAACCGTCAGTCACTGGAGCGGTCCATGAGCCTGAAGTCCCGCAAAGCCCTCGTCACCGGATCCACGAGCGGGATCGGCCTGGCGTGCGCGCGCGCGCTCGCCCGCGAGGGCGCCGACGTCTGCATCAACGGATTCGGTCCGGCCGAGGCCATCGAGGCCGAGCGCGCCGGCATCGAGGCGGAATTCGGCGTGCGCTGCCTCTATGACGGCGCCGACATGAGCAAGCCCGACGAGATCGCCCGCATGGTCGCGCGCGTGGAAGCGGAATTCGGCGCGCTCGACGTGCTCGTCAACAATGCGGGCATCCAGTTCGTCTCGCCCATCGAGGATTTCCCCGTCGACAAATGGGACGCGATTCTGGCGATCAATCTGTCGTCCGCCTTCCATACGATCCGGGCGGCGACGCCGGGCATGAAGGCGCGCAAATGGGGACGCATCGTCAACACGGCTTCGGCCCATTCGCTCGTCGCCTCGCCTTTCAAGGCGGCCTATGTCGCCGCCAAACATGGGGTCGTCGGCCTCACGAAGACCGTGGCGCTGGAGCTGGCGACGTCGGGCGTGACGGCGAATTGCGTTTCGCCCGGCTATGTCTGGACGCCGCTCGTGGAGAAACAGATTCCCGACACGATGAAGGCGCGCAACATGACGCGCGAAGAGGTGATCGAAAAGGTTCTGCTCACCGCCCAGCCCACCCGGCAATTCGTCACTGTGGATCAGGTCGCCGCCTGCGTGCTCTATCTCTGTTCGGACGCCGCCTCGCAGATCACCGGCGCGAATATTTCGATGGACGGCGGCTGGACGGCCGCCTGAGCCTCACGCGTCGCGCAGGGCGAAGACCGTCGTGCGTTTGCATTCGGCGTCCTCGATGTCGCGCGACGTGGGCGCGTCATATTCCGCCAGCGGCTCCATCGATCCGCGCGCGAGATAGGCGCGGCCGGGATCGCCCACCAGAACGCGCGCGCCCCGCCGCGCGAGACTGCGCAGCCAGTCCGTGACGCGACGCGCCATGTCGCGCTCGTAGCTCACGTCGCCCGCGAACACCACGTCCCAGCCTTCGTCCAGCCCCACGAGGTCTTGCGCGCGCACATGCAGCGCCACGGCGTTTTCGGCTCCGTTGAGGCGCGCCGCCGTCGCGGCGAAAAGATCGATGTCGCAGGCTTCCACGCGCGCCGCCCCCGCCTGCGCGGCCGCGATTCCGACAAGGCCCGAGCCTGCGGCGAAATCCAGCACATGCGCGCCGCGCGTTTCATCGGGATGGTCGAGCGCATAGCGCGCCAGCGCCTGTCCGCCCGCCCAGGGAAACGCCCAGAACGGCGGCGGAAGGCCGATCGTCGCCATTTCGTCTTCGGTCCGGCTCCACAGGACCGTCGCTTCGTCCGCCGTATGAATGCGGATGGAGGGGGCGAGCGGGACCGGGCGCAGGCGCGTGTGGGCGCGGATGAAAGCGGCGCGCTCGTCCTCGGTCATGGCCGGCGCCGCAGACGCGCACGGTCGTTCTCGCGCGCCGCCGCGAGCCAGGCGAGCCCGTCCTGCGTGCGCGCGCGCGGATGATATTCGGCCGCGACGAAGCCCGACCAGCCTTTGGACGCGATGGTCGCGAGGACGTCGGGATAATCCACCTCGCCTTCGTCGGGCTCGCGACGCAAGGGCGCCGAGGCGATCTGGAAATGGCCGATGATCGGCCACAAATCCTCCATGCGCGCGAGCGGATCGCCCGTGATGAGCTGCATATGATAGACGTCGAACATCAGCCTGACGCGGTCGCTTCCCAGCTGGGCGATCAAGGCTTGCGCCTGTCGCGGATCGCACAGGAAATATCCGGGCCGGTCGCGCGTGTTGATGGGTTCGATCAGAAGGGTGAGCCCTGCGTCGCGCGCGGCCGGGATCGCCCGTTCCAGATTGGCCAGAAACGTCTCCCCCGCGCGGCCGCGATCGGCCTCGGGCGGACAGCCCGCCATGCAATGCACGGTCTCCACGCCCGCAATCGCGCCCCAGGCGAGCGCGGCGTCGAGCGCGCGGGCGAAATCGTCCTCGCGCCCCGGCAGGGCCGCCAGCCCGAATTCGCCGGGCCGCCCGGGCGGCGTGTTGACGCCGTTCATCACGATCCCCGCGTCGTCAAGGCGCGCGCGAATGTCCTGCGGCGCATGATCGTAGGGAAAATGGCATTCCACCGCCTCGAAGCCGGCGGCCGCCGCCGCAGCGATGCGCTCCGTGAAGGGCGCTTCAAGGAAGAGCATCGAGATATTGGCGGAAAAGCGCAGCGGGGCGTTCGTCATGCGGGGAGCGTCCAGAGGGAGCGCGAACGTAACGTCATGCGCCGAAAGGCGCAAACATCGGCCTTTGTTGCTTCGCGCCGCGCCCGGATGCTATGCCGCTGGGATTGACATCGCCCCACGCGCCGTCGCGTTGCGAGGGTTCGGGCGGGCCTGCGACGAGACCCATGTTCAAAAAACTTTACCAATGGACCCTTTCGCTCGCGCAGACGCCGAAGGCGACCTATGCGCTGGCGGTCGTTTCTTTCGCGGAAAGCTCCTTCTTTCCCATTCCCCCAGACGTCCTGCTCGCGCCCATGGCGCTGGCGAAGCCGCAAAAGGCGTGGTTCTACGCGGCGGTCTGCACCATGTCCTCCGTTCTCGGCGGGATCGCGGGCTACGCCATCGGCTATTTGCTCTACGAGACCGTCGGCCTCTTCCTCATCACGCTGTATGGCTACGCCGACAAGGTCGAGGCGCTGCGCGCCTTTTACGGCGAATGGGGATGGGCCTTCATTCTCGTGAAGGGCCTCACGCCCATTCCCTACAAGCTCGTCACCATCGTGAGCGGCTTGCTCGAATATAATCTCGCTTTGTTCGTCGTGCTGTCGATCATCACGCGCGGCGCGCGTTTCTTTCTGCTGGCGGCTGCGCTCAACGCGTGGGGCGATTCCATCCGCGCGCTGCTCGACAAACATTTCGGCCTGTTCCTGGGGCTCATTCTCGCGTTCGTCGTCATCGGCTTCTGGGCCGCCGCGAAAATGTTCTAGGCCCTGAAAGCGGAGAAACATGTGTTGGGAGCAAGGGAGCATTTGACGCCGGCGCGCATCGCGCTCCTTGTTTCCGCGCTCGCTGCGGCGACGGTCGCGGGCGCGTGGGCCTTCCAGGCGTTCGGCTATGCGCCCTGCGACTTGTGCCTGCAGCAGCGGTGGGCCTATTACGCCGGCGCGCCGCTCGCCCTGCTCGTCGCGGGCGCCGCGACGACAGGCCGGCGGACGCTCGCCTTGACGGGTTTCGCTCTGGTGGCCGGGATTTTTGTCGCCAATGGCGTCTTCGGCGCGTGGCATGCGGGCGTGGAATGGCGCTTCTGGCCGGGCCCGTCGGGATGCACGGGCGCTTTCGCGCCGGCCGGAGACATGGGCGATTTCCTGCGGCAGATGGAGGCCGCGCGCCTCGTGCGCTGCGATGAAGTCGCGCTGCGCATTCTCGGCCTGTCGCTTGCGGGCTGGAACGCTTTGATCTCCACCGGCCTCGCCGCTTTGGCGGTCGTGGCTGCGTTGGGCCTGCGGCGCGCGCGCGCCTGAAAGGCGCGGACCTCGGCCCGCGCCTTTCGTGTCGTTTTGCGAAGATCAGCGCACCATCACGCGGCCTGCGCGGCGGGCGCCGTCGCGAACGACGATTCGTTGCGCCTGCGGACGATAAGCCCCGCGATGGACTACGCGCCGCGGCTCCGCGTAGCGGACGCGCGCGACGCGCGGGCGCACCACCCGCGTCGTATAGACCACAGGGCGGGGCGCGTAGGTCACATAGGGTTCTTCGTAATAGACGGGCTCGGCGTAGCCATATCCATAGGGATAGCCGCCATAGGCTCCATAGCCGCCGTATCCGTAGCCAGCGTAGGGATCGGCGTAATAACCGCCGCCCCAGAGGGGCGCCGTCGCCAGCGCGGCCACGCCGCCGATCAGGGCGCCTGCGCCCCAACCCCAGCCTCCGCCCCAGCCTCCGCCCCAGCCGCCGCGATAATGGTGATGTTGCCCGCCCCAATGCTGGCCGCCCCAGTGCTGGCCGGAAGAGACGCGCGCGCCGGCGCGTTGGGCCTGCGCGCTCTGCATGGTCCCGGACGCAAGGATGAGCGCGGACGCTGCGGTGGCCATCAGGACAGTTCTTTTCATGGTCGCGTCTCCACATCGGAAAAGGTGCGACTCAAACACCTGGCGCCGCGAAGGGTTTCATTTCGCCGGCGCCCCCCAAGCGCGCGCCGCCGAACAGGCCGGGCTCGCGCAGCCGCAGCGCAAGGCAGAGCGTCAGCGTCTTGAGGTCTTCGATCTCGCCCTCGCTGACGCGCCGCCAGATTTCGGACAGCGGAATCTCGAGCGGCTCGATCGCTTCCCCCTCTGCGGGCAGGCCGCCGCCGGGCGCGATGCGATCCGCCGCTTCATAGGCGGCGAGAAACAGGTGGACGCGTTCGGTCGAATGACCGGGCGAGGCCCAGACGCTGGCCACGCGCTCGAGCGTTCGCAGTTTAAGCCCGGTCTCCTCCAGCGCCTCGCGCAGGATCGCGGCTTCCGGCGCTTCGTCCTCGAGGAGCCCGGCGGGCGCCTCGATCGCCGGATCGGCGCCGCCCTCCAGCAGGATCGCCGCGCGCGGCAGCCGCACGAACATCGCGACGCCGCGCTCGGCGTCATAGGGCAGGACCGCCGCGGCGGCCTTGCGCCGAACGATTTCGCGACGGGTCTGCGCGCCGTCGGGCAAGGCGATGACGACATCCACGATTTCGCTGCGCCCATGAAAGAGCGTCGTCTGGCCAATGAGGCGCGCGCGTTTCATGCGGGATCTTCTCCGGGCGAAGCGAAAGCCCGGCGCGCCGCGCCGGGCCCAGTCCGCGCTTGTTCAGGCAAGGCGTTCAGGAGGTCACAAACGGCAGACGCGCACGAGACGGCCGAAGCGATTGCGGCGCACGACGCAGCGACGCCGACGCATGCGCCGGGGCCCCCAGCCGCGATGGGGAAAGCCGCGATGCCAGGCGGCCTGCGCGTCGGGCGCCGGCAGGTCCGGATCCGTCGCGGCTTTATCTGTCGCGCCTTGGTCGATGGCGGCGAGCCGATCGAACAAGGGCGCAGCCTGCGCCGCAGGCGTCAGAAGGCTCGCGCCGGCTGCGGCGCCTGCGAGGCCCAGCACGGAAGTCAGGAAGAGTCGTCGATCCATTTGGCTTCATCCATCTGTTGTCCCGCACGAGCCCGTAACGTGGCAGGGCGCCCATGGTTCCCGACTTTGGCGCGCGGCTTGCCTCGCGCGGCGCATGTGTGGGCGGCGGGTGGCGAAATGCGAATCGTGCACTTCATAGACAGCGGCGGATTGGGCGGCATCGAGCGGCATGTGGAGACATTATGCGTGACGCAACGCGCGGCGGGACATGAGGCGAGCGTTCTGCTCTACGCCGATCATCCCTCGCCATGGCCGAACCTGCTCGCGCGCGGCGGCGTGCCGGTGCGTTCGGCGGGCGGGCCGCGCGGATGTCTTGGGCGGCTGCGCGCAAGCGGGGCGCATGTCATGCATACCCATGGCTACAAGGCGGGGCTCATCGGCAGGCTCGCCTGCCGCGCGCTCGGAATTCCCGTCGTCAGCACTTATCACGCGGGCGAGCGCGCGCCCTTTCCCGTTTCGCTTTACCAATCGCTCGACGAGGCGAGCGCGCGCCTTTGCCCGCGGATCGCGGTCAGCGCGCAGATCGCCGCGCGCCTGCCGGCGCCCGTGCGGATCATCAATAATTTCGTGCCTGCGGCGCAGGCGGATCTCACGCGGCCCTTGCCGGCCCGCATCGCTTTCGTAGGGCGCTTGAGCCATGAGAAAGGGCCGGACCTGTTCTGCGATCTCGCCGCGCGCTGCGCCCGGCCGGGGGAGGACTGGACGATCTATGGCGACGGCCCGTTGCGATCCGCGCTCGAACAGGGGCGGCGCGCCCCTGTGACGTTTCGCGGGCTGGTGACGGACATGCAGGCGCATTGGCCCGACATCGGTCTTCTCGTCATGACGTCGCGGGCGGAGGGATTGCCCTATGCGGCGCTCGAAGCGCTCGCCCATGGCGTGCCCGTTCTGGCGCATGGCGTCGGCGGCTTGCCCGATCTTCTCGCCGCCCGGCCCGACTGGCTGATGTCGGCCGAGGATCCCGCGCGATGGGCGGAGGCGCTCGACCGCTGGCGCCTGGCGCGGCGCGACGAACCGCGCGCGCTGCGCGCCGCCGCCGCGTCGCTGCTGGAAGGCGCCTATTCGCCGAACGCCTGCCTGCCGCAGATATTCGAGGTCTATCGCGCCGCCGGCGCGCCCTGCTGAAAGGCGAGGCGCGACAGCGCCAGCGCATCGGCGGCGGCCGCGCGCAGCAGGCGGCCCTCGCCCAACCGGCGGAAGGCCCGCATGCGCCAGGCGAGCGCCGCCCCCGGCGCGCCGCGTTCGCGCGCCCATTCCGCCTGCGCGGCGCAGAGCCGGCCGCGCGCCAGCGCGAGCGCCGACGCGAACTCGTTGCGCCCCTCGTAGCGCGACAGGATGCGCTCCATCGCCGCGATGCGCGCGGCGCGCTTGCGCGTCTCGCCGCCCGGCCGCATCAGATAGGTCATGGTCGTCTGCGCGCCGACGAGCACGTCGCCCGCCGCCGCCAGACGCAGCCACAGGTCCCAATCCTCCGCCGAGGGCAGATCCTCCGCGAAGCCGCCCGCCCGCAGCAGCGCGTCGCGCCGCGCCGTCACCGTGGAGGCGCCGACGATATTGGTCCCCAGCAAAAACGCCTCCGCGCAAGGCAACGGCGCGTAATCGGCCTGCGGGGCCGCGAAGGACCAGAATTCATAGGCTGTCCCATGCTGTCCCCCGTCGGGGTCCACATGGAGGTAATCGGCGAAACTGAACGTCGCGGCGGGATGGGCGGCATGGGCGGCGAGCTGGCGCGCGAGCTTGCCGGGCCGCCAGAGATCGTCCGCATCGAGAACGGCGATGAGCGGGGCGCGCGCGGCGGCTAGGGCGGAATTGCGGGCGTGCGCGGGTCCGCGGCCCTCGCCCGACAGGCGGATCACGTCGGGCCTGCGTGCGGCCAGCCAATCCGACGTGCCGTCCTGCGATGCGTCGTCCACCACGATGATCTCGACGTCGCAGCCCTGCGCGTCGACGCTGGCGAGCGCCGCCGGCAGAAAGGCGAGGCAATCGCGCGCCGGAATGACGACGCTGCATGCGGGCGAAGGGGCGCTCATCGGCCCTTGCCCAAGGCCATCACCGACACGGTGCGCAGGATGATCGTGAGATCCGCCTTCAGACAGGTCCAGACATTGGCGATGCGCAGCGCATAGGCGTGGTCGTGCAGCACTTTCTTGCGCACGTCCTCGATGTCGGAATCATATCCCAGCGTCACCTGCGCCAGACCGGTGATGCCCGGCTTGAGGCCATAGGTGCGCTCGACATAGAAGGGAATCTCCGCCTCGAGCTTGCTGAAGAAGGCGGGACGCTCCGGCCGCGGGCCCACGACCGACATGTCGCCGCGCAGGACATTGAGGCATTGCGGCAATTCATCCAGCCGCGTCTTGCGCAGGAAACGGCCCACGCGCGTGATGCGCGGATCCTGATCGCTGGACCAGACCGGGCCGGTCTTGCTCTCCGCATCGACCCGCATCGTGCGGAATTTGATGAGGTGAAAGAGCCGCGTGTAACGCGGGGTGCGCTCGCCCACCCGCAATTGCCGATAAAAGACCGGTCCGCGCGAATCGAGTTTGATCGCCGCCGCGATGGGAAGAAACAGCAGCGCCGTCACGCCGAACGCGCCCAGCGCCAGCACGATGTCGAGCGCGCGTTTCGCGCGCGCGGCCGCCGGCGACACATAGGTCTCTTCGTCGGGCTCCGCGCGCCAGGCCACGGGCCGCCCGGCGAGCCAGCGAAAGGCGCCGACGCCGGCCGCCGCATAGCCCGCCGCCGCATGGGAAAAGGCCACCAGCCGCGTCTGCGGCGCCAGCGCGCCCAGCGCGGCCAGTCCATAGCCCAGCGCCTGCGGCGCGAGCAGCCACGCCCCCAGCGGCGCGCCTTCCAGCGCAAGACCAAGGCTTGCAAGCAAGGCCAGGAGCAGCAGGAGCGGCATGAAGGCGCGCAGCGCCTTGCCGGACGCGAAGACGAAGGCGATGCGCGGGCGCGCCGGATTGAACAGCCCGCGGCACAGGAAAACCTGCTGCATGGCGCCGGCGCCGAGCCTGCCGCGCCGCCGCCAATCCTGCCGGCGGGTGGAGGGCTCCAGCTCTTCGATTTCGAGGGATTGGTCGAGCGCCATGCTTGCGCCCGCCGCCACCATGCGCATGGGCAGGACGAAATCGTCGTTGATCGCATCCGCCGGCAGAGGGCGCCAATGCGCGCGGCGCAAGGCGTAGAAGGCGCCGTTCACGCCCATGGGCGCGCCGGCGCCGGCCTCAAGCCGGCGGATCTCGTTCTGATAGGTCCAATAGGCGCGTTCGCCCGGCTGCGCGCGGGGCGAAATCCTGTAACGCCCGCCCACGATTCCAATGGCGGGATCCGCGAACCAGCGCAGCGCGCGGGTCAAGGCGTCGGGCGCGACGGCGCTGCTGACGTCGGTGAGGACGACGAATTCCTCCGTCAATCCGGCGATCGCCTCGTTCAGCACCGCGCCCTTGCCCCGATTATGCGGATGGTCGATGACGTGAACGCGCAGGCCTTGCGCGGCGAGCCGCTGGGCTTCCTCGCGCGCCAGGCGCGCGGTCGCATCCGTGCATCCGTCGCACAGAACATGAATCGACAGGCGCGCGCGCGGATGATCGAGCGAGGCGAGATTGCGCAATTTCTCGACGATGCGCCGCTCCTCCTGAAAGGCGGGCGCCAGAATCGCGACGCTGACGTCGGGCGGCGGCGCGTCGGGGGGCGCGGCGAGCGGGCGCGCCAAAAGGCGCAATGCAAGCGGATGTCCGAGATGGTGATAAGCGACGAGTCCCGTCGATAGCAGGGCGATGGCGTCAAGCATCAGCTTTCCTGTCGTGTCAGCGCTTCGTAACTGGCGATCATGGCGGCGAGGCTGAAGGATTGCGCGAAGACGCGCGGGGAGGGGTCGCCGCGCCGGGCTAGCTGCGCCTCGATGGCGGCGGCCAGCGCCTGCGGATCCTCCGGCGCGACCAGGCGCGCGGTGCGCGGACAGCAGGCCTCGCGCGCGCCGCCGACGTCCGCGGCCACGACGCGCACGCCGCAGGCCTGCGCCTCCACCAGCGCGAGCGGCAGCCCCTCCGCGCGCGAAGGCAGGACGAAGACGTCGAAAGCCGGCAGGATGGATTCGATGTCGCCGCGCATGCCGAGAAAGGCGATACGCTCCATCAATCCGGCGCGGCGCGCCTGCAGCTCCAGCGCCGCGCGCTCCGGCCCGTCGCCGACGATCACGAGCCTTGCGGGCGTGCGCATATGGCGCAGAGCGTCCAGCAGAACGTCGGCGCCTTTCACTCTCTGCAGACGTGCCACAAGGCCGATGACGGGCCCCTCCGTCGGCAGGCCAAGCCGCGCGCGCGCGCCCGCCGCATCCGACGGCTTGAAACGTTCGAGATCGGCTCCGTTCACCACGCGCGCGACCGGACGGCGCGTGCGTTGCGCGAGTTTGCTAGCGACAAGATCAGAGACGGCGGCCAGGCGCGGCGCGCCCAGTCTCAGCGCGGTCGCGAAGCGGCGCATTTGCGCGGGCGCCTCCAGATGCCAGGCGTCATGCTCCACATGAGCGCGCACAGGCGCGCCCGCAAGCCGCGCCGCGAGGCCGCCATATAGCATGGGGCCGATGTGATGGGTGACGACGGCGTCGGGCCGCAAGCGGCGCAGCGCGCCGGCAAGCGCGCTGACGCAGGCGAGATCGACGCCGGGCTTCTTGCCCATGGCGAGCAGGGCGCCGCGCAGATCCGCCATGGCCGGCCAGTCGCGCAGCAGCGGCTCGGCGTCCCCTTCCAGGCTGATCGTGGCGACGCAGGCGCCCCAATGGCGCTGCAGGCTCGCAGCGACGCTCTCCAGCCCGCCGGGCGCGAAATTCTGCACGATCTGCACGATGCGCATGACGCAACTCCTCGTCGGCGGCGGGGCAAGCGTCGTGCCAGCGTCACATGAGGTCACGCCGCGCGCCGCCGGCCTTGCGAAAGCGGATTCGTGGCGTTTCGCAAACACGGGCCGCGCATCGTCCGCTGACGTCGCTAGCGCCCGTCGCGTTTCGCAAATCGCCGACCCTTGCCCGCGCGCGGCGGCGCCTTCATAGTCGCGCCGAAGGAACGCCCCGCATGAACGAGTCCCACGACGCGACGACGGGAGACATGCTGACGCTCGCCCTGCGGCTGCGCCGCGCGGAAGGCGAAGACGCCGCGCAGATCGTTCTCATGCGCGACGGGGCGCTTCTGCGCGAGGCGGGCGACGAGGCAGGCGACGAGGCGTGGCTGCATGGCGCGGAGGCGCTGACGGCGGACGCGATGCGCTCCGCCTCCGCGCGTGCGCGCTTTCTGCTCGGCCGCTACGCCGCCAAATGCGCGCTGAAGGCGCTGCGGCCCCAGCTTGCGCCGCAGGAGGTCGAGATTCGCCGCGGCGTGTTCGGCCAGCCCGTCGTCGTCTGCCCGCAGGCGGGCGATCTTGCGGTCAGCATCGCCCATTGCGACGGGCTTGCGGCGGCTGTCGCCTTTCCGCAGGGACATCCGCTCGGGATCGACGTGGAAATCGTGGCGTCCGTCGATGCCGAGACGGCGCGCGGCTTCGTCGCGCCGCACGAATTGGCGCCGGGGCTTGCGCCGCAGGAGGCTTATGCGCGCGCGTGGTGCGCGAAGGAAAGCCTCGGCAAGATCCTGCGCTGCGGCCTCGCCGCGCCGTCAGGGGCGCTGGCGCTCGCAGGCGAGGCCCTGCAAGGGGCGGCATGGCGCGGGCGTTTCGTCGCGCATGATCAATACGCCTTCGTCACGTTGCGCGCGCAGGAGCGCGCATTCGCGCTGGCCCATCCCGCGCGCACGCAGCCCTTGTTCGACGAGGCGCGCCTGCTGGCGTTTCTGGGCTGAGCCGCGGCGGGCCTGTTCACAGCTTCAGGCCCAATTCCGCCCCCCATTTAGACAGAACCGAATCGCGCTGCTCGGCGTCGATCCGGTTCACTAGCGGAAATTGCGTCCGCCAGGCCCATGGGCGCACCGCGAGGAAAATCGCGCGCGACATCGTATAAGGTCCATTGGCCTTTTTCGCCGGCGGCATGCGCGGATCAAGCGGGCTCGACCAGCATTCCGGCACGAAATGAATGTCCTGATCGGGGTCGATCCGCGACTGCATCGCCCACATGACTTCGGTCATATTGGAGGGATCGATGTCGCTGTCGACGATCACGACATATCTGTTCAGCCGCGCGATCGCCGACGCGCCCATGGCCGCCATGGCGGTCTGGCGGGCGTGGCCGGCGTATTTCTGATCGATCGAAATCGCCGTGAAGAAGGAATTGTGGACATAAACGCCGGTGATCCCCGGCACGCCGGCGGATTCGAGCTGATCCCAAAGATTCCCGCTTGCGATTCGGGGCCCCTGATGGGGCGCGCCGGGCCATTGCGGCGCCATATTGAGCAGGATCGGATCGTTGCGGTGATAGAGCGCCTTGATGCGGATGACGGGCTGGTTCTCGCCGGTTCCGATCGTGCCGCCGGAATAATAGCCGGGCCATTCGCCGAACGGCCCTTCCTCATGCGACTCTTCCGAGGGCGGTGGAATCTCGCCCTCCACGGCGATCTCGCAATGCGCCGGCAAAGGCAATCCCGTGAGCGGCCCTTCGATGACGTCGAGAGGATGACCGAGAATGCCGCCCGCGACGTCGAGCTCCGACACGCCCCAGGGGAATTTCGTGTAACTGGACATCATCACCAAGGGATCGCCGCCGAACGTGATCGCCACGGGACAGGCCTTGCCCTGTTTCCAATAGCTCTCCGCGATCTGGCGTCCCTGCTGCCCGGGGCTTTGCCACAGGCCCAGAAGCGCCTTGTCGTGCAATTGGAGACGATAGGTTCCCATGTTCACATATCCGGACGCCGGATCGCGCATGAGCACGGTGCAGCCGGTTCCGATATAGCGCCCGCCATCATGCTTGTGCGAGCGCAAGGAGGGAAATTTGAAGAGATCCACATCGGCTCCGGCGAAGCGGTTCTCCATCACGGGGCCCTGCGCGACAAAGCGCGGGGGAATCCGCGGCGACGAGCGCAGCTTGCGAGACGCCAGCCGCACGAGCTCCAGACGCCGCACGTCCGTAGGCAGCCGGAGCGCCAGCGCCGTGCGCTTGTCCGACACGACCGCCAGCGACAGCACACGAAAGCCCGACGGGTAACCGACGACGTCGTCGAACAGCAAAGCGGGCGGGCGCGCCTCCAGCTCCGCGACGGTTTCCGTGATCGCGCCTATTTCAAGATCCCAATGCGCGCCCTTGATCGTCTTGAGTTCGCCGATGTCCTCGCATTGCCGCAGAAACGTGCGCAACCCGTCATATTCAAGCGTCATTCTCTTATTCCTTGTAGAGCGGAAACCTATTGGACGGTCTCCGCAAGCTCTCTTGCGCGCGCGACCAGAGACGGCGGGACGTTCAGCGAATCGACGATCACCTGTTGCAGCTCTTCTCCCGACATCGGGTTGAGATCCAGATCAAGGCGTTTGATCTCGGCGAGGAATTCGGGATCCTTCATGGTGAGGGAAAAGCCGCGCCGAAGGTCGCTCACGCGTTCGGCGGGCTGATTGGGCGGCGAGGTGACGGAGCGCCCGATCCGCGAATTTCCGGCCATGAGTTCGACCATGCGTCGTTCGTCGTCGTTGCGCGCAAGATCCGTCACGAGCGGAACGTCTTTCAGGTCCGGATGTCCGTCCACGCCCACCTGCATCAGAAGCGTGATTTTCTTGTCCCTGATCCAGTCGGGCTTTTCCGCCCGCAGCACGGAATAGGGCTGCGTGAGAGCGTGAACTTCCCCGCGCTCCATCGCAAGCTGGCTCTCGCTCGCGCCTTTATATCCCGTCAGAACCTTCAGCTTCAGATCGAGCGCGTTCTTCAGAAAAGTGGACAGCATGCGCGAATTCTGGCCCGGCGCCGCGATGATCAATTCCATGGACGAGGCTTGCTGGATTTTCTGGACGGGCGCCGTATGCCAGCCATAAAGGACCGCCGCGTTGTCGGTGATGCGGCCGATCCAGTTGAGTTTCGAGACATCCGCCTTGAGGCTCGACGAATCGAAGAGCTGCGTGAGGGGAGCGGCCTGATCGATCATCCCCAAAATCGTGCCGTCCTTGGGCGCGACATTGTAGAGATGGTTGATCGCCGCCAGGCTTCCGGCGCCCGGCATGTTCTGCGGAACGACGTTCGGGCGTCCCGGCAGATGTTTGGCGATGTGGCGCGCCGTCATCCGGCTATACAGATCGTAGCCGTTATTGACGCTGAAGCCGATGATGAATTGCACGGTCTTGCCGGCGTAAAAGTCTTGCGCCATGGCCGCAGGCGCGACGATGCCGCACAAGGCGGCCGAGCAAGCGATTGGCATCAGGATCCGCATCGTCTTCTCCTTCACGCAATTGAGGCCGGCATGGGTCAGCCGAACAGGTCAGGATATTTACGCCGCATTTTCTCACGCAATTCCGGGCTTGTTTCCGCCGTCGCCGGAAAGGCGTCTTTCCAGCCCCAAGGCTTGCAGGCGTCCACCACGGCGCGATTGTTTTCGAAAGGCGGCGCGCGCAACAGCGGATCCAGAGGCGTGCTCCACGCGCGCCGGATGAAATCGATGTCATTGGGCGGATCGCAGCGCGTGGACATGGCCCAGATCACATCGAATGTGCTTGTGGGATCGATATCCGCATCGACGACGATGACCCAGCGGCCCGCGTAATTTCCCGCATGGCAGTTCATCGCGAGCAGGCCCGCCTGCTTCACATGGCCGGGATACATCTGCTCGATCGCCACCACGTTGAAGAGCCGGGACGCTCCGGCCTCATGGCACCAGACCGCCTTGACGCCAGGGCAGCCGGCCTTCTCCATCTCGTCCCAGATCATCGCCGATTTGACGATGCTGCGGCCGAAAGTGACGCTCGTCGGCGGCTTCGACGGGCTTGCGACGCACAGGATCGGATTGTTCCGGTAATAGACGCGGCGGATTTTCACGACGGGCGCCATGGACGCTTCCGACGCGTAATAGCCCATGAACTCGCCGAAAGGCCCTTCCTTGCGCAGCTCGTCCCCGTACATCTCGCCTTCGAGCACGATCTCGGACTCCGCAGGGATCGGCAATCCGTGCAGTTCGCTTCTGACGATCTCGTAAGCCTCGCCGCGATGTCCGCCGGCATAGGCGATTTCATCCGCGCCGTAATCGATCTCCTGATTGGCGGCCATGAACAACAGCGGATCATGACCCAATGAGATCACCACCGGACAAGGCAGGCCCTTGGCGAAATATTTCTCGCGAATGAGGCGTCCGTGCTTTCCCGGCGACATCCATATGCCGCAGGTGTTCTTGTCATGCAGCATGACGCGATAGGTCGCGGAATTGATCCAGTCGCTGTCAGGGTCTTTCGTGGAGACGATCACATCGGTGCCGATGTAGCGGCCTCCGTCGCGCTCATGCAGGAAGGGCGCGGGAAATTTGGTGAGGTCGACGTCGTCGTCGCGGTCGATATTCTCCAAAACCGGACCGCCGTTCACTTCAACGGGCGGCAGCGGCTTGAAATCCTGCTTCATGCGGTCGCGATAATTGCGGACGACGTCCATCGCATTGGAGGGTTCGGGAAATCCCAGCGCATAAGCGAGCCGGCGCGTGGAGTTCGTGCCGCCTGAAAAGATGCGGAAGCCTTCCGGATAATCCTTGATCTTGTCGAACAGGAGCGCGGGGGCTTTTCCCTCGCGCGCGCTCTGACACACCATCTCCACAAGGGCGCCGACCTCGAGGTTCCAGTCAGCCCCATTGACGCTGACCAGCTCGCCCATGCGCTGGGCTTCGTCGATCAGATCGCGCAAGCCGCGGTGACGCTTCTGTTTCATTGCGGATGACTCCTCCCGTCACGCATTCGTCCGTGCGCCGCTCGTTCCGAGTCTGACGCCTTGCAGGGTTTCGTCGGGCGCCGACGAGCGCCGGATCCTCAGGGCCTTTGCGCCTGACAAAGGCGGCTTTTGCGAAAATGAATAAAATCGCGCTCGAACACGCGCGCGAGCGCGTTCCCGCGCATGCAGTCCTCCCAGGAGCCATGTTTCCGGCTTGTGAAGATAGAACCACTCCCTTCGCCGCATGGCAAGGCGCATGGCGAGGCGCATGGCGCGGCGTAGGCGGCGCGTCGGCAAACATGAGGCGCTGCGCGCAGGACCCATGTTTCGGCGACGGCGCGAATTCAATCATGCAGTGAATAAGCACCCAGCCTGTTCCTTTGGCGCGCCGCTCGCCCTCGCTTGCCTTCACTTGCCCTCCCTTGCCCTCGCTTGGCTTTGATTTGGTTCTCTCCTATTGTTTCAAAACAAAGCGGGAGGACGCGCTCCCCATGGCGCAAGCGCGCGGAGCGCGCCGCGCATGATCTGTGGGAGAGAGTCTTGAGCGACGCCGCCCGCGGCTCCATCCTGGCGCCGTTTCAAATCCGCAGTTTCAGGTTCCAATGGCCGGCGGATTTGTGCGCCTCCTGGGCGTTCGAAATGGAGACGCTGATCCTCGGCTGGTATGTGCTGGTCGAGACGCAATCGGTGCTGATGCTGACCATTTACGCGTCCATGCAGCATTTGGGGACGCTGCTTTCGCCCTTGTTCGGCGTGGCGGGGGACCGCATCGGCCAGCGCAAGCTTCTCTCCTCGATGCGCGGATTCTACGCCCTGCTGTCCGCCAGCATCATGGGCCTGGCCCTGACGCAGCTCATCAATCCCTATGCCGTGCTGGGCATCGCCGCGCTCATGGGCATGGTGCGCCCCTCCGACATCGGCATGCGGACGGCGCTGGTTGGGGAAACCGTGCCGCAAGCGCAATTGATGGGCGCGATGAGCGTGCAGCGCATGACGCAGGATTCCGCGCGCATCGCCGGCGCGCTCACGGGGGCGGGCGTCATGGCCTTTCTGGGCTTGGGGCCCGCCTATGTCGCGGTGACCTGTCTTTATCTGATGAGCTGCTTGCTGACCCTGCAAACTGGCGCAGCGCGTTTCGCGCGCGCCGCGCAGGAAAAGGCGCCGGTTCCGCAATCGCCTCTGCGCGATCTGAAGGAGGGAATCGTCTATGTCGCCACGACGCCTTATCTGCTGGCCACGATGACGCTCGCTTTTCTGCTCAACATGACGGCCTTTCCGCTGATCAGCAGCCTTCAGCCCTATGTCGCCAAGGAAGTCTACGCCGCCGATCAGCAAACGCTGGGCTATATGAGCGCTTGCGCCGGCTTGGGCGCGGTGGCGGGATCGGTCGCGATGACGCGGTTCGGCGGTCTTTTCAGCCCGTCGCGATTGATGATCTCCGCGAGCGTGGGATGGTATCTTATCCTCATCGTCTATGCGCAGGTGACGACGGCCGATGCGGGCATGGTCGTTTTGTTCTTCGCGGGCCTCGCTCAATCCGTCGCCATCGTATCCATGGCGGCTGTTCTCCTGCGCAGGTCGGACCAGAAGTTCCGCGGCCGCATCATGGGCGTGCGGATGCTCGCGATCTACAGCAACATGCCGGGCATATTGGCGGCCGGATATTTGCTGCCGCGATTCGGTTTCGCGGCCGTGGCGGCGGCTTATTGCCTGTTCGGCCTCGTGATGACGGCCGCGATCGTGTTTTTCTGGCGCTCCGCCTTGTGGCGCGACGATGCGGCCGCGCGCGCCCGCTAGCGTCCGCGGCGTCGTGTGCAGGAACGGCTTGCAGGCGGCGTTCGCATGCAGACGCCGCTTGCGCTGCGGCCAAGACTGACGGATGGTGCGGCGAAGGCCGTTGAAAGGGCTGCGTGGGAGGAATGCGCCAAAAAGCGCCGACCCGCGCGGATAATGGAGGATCGACGCGTGTCACGAGCAAAAGCCATCACGAGCGCATGCGTACTGGCCTTCGCGCTGGGCGCGGGCGCGCCTGCGAAGGCTCAGGTCTCCGATCCGTTTCCGCACAAGGAAATCCGCATGATCGTCGGACATCCTGCGGGGGGAGATTATGATCTGGGCGGGCGCCTGCTTGCGCGACATCTCGCGCGCCATTTGCCGGGACAGCCTGTCATCATCGTGCAGAACATGCCGGCTGCGGCGAGCATCGTCGCTGCGAATTACCTGTTCCGACAGGCGCCGAAGGATGGCGGAACTTTCGGCTCCTTCTCGCGCAACATTCCAAGCCAGGCGATCATGGGCCAGACCAATCTGGAAGCCGATCCCCTGAAATTCGTCTGGATCGGATCGACGGCGGTCCCCAACCGCGTTTGCGTGGCCTCCGGCGCAAGCAAGATTAAAAGCATGGACGACGTTTTCCAGATGGAGATGCTCGCCGCCGGCGCCGGCGCGGGCTCTTCGCTCAGTATCGTGCCCAGCGTCCTGAACGAAGTTCTGGGAACCAAATTCAAGGTCATCGAAGGATATAAGGGCGCGCCGGAAGCCTTGCTCGCCATCGAGCGCGGAGAGGTGGAGGGCGTTTGCAACACTTGGGCGCAGTTTCGCGCCCATCAGCATCTTTTCGAGCAGGGCAGGCTCAAAATCCTGTTCCGTGCGGAAGAAGGAAATGCGCCGGCGCTGCCCAACGTTCCCTCCATCTTCGAAAAGGCGACGACGGCGGAACAGCAGCAGCTGATGCGCTTCATTTTCTCTAGCGTTGAATTCGGGCGGCCCTATGTCCTGCCCCCCGATGCGCCCCAGCAGATCGCGCGCATCTACAGATCGGCTTTCCTGAAAGCCGTCGAAGACGCGGAGCTGCAGGCGGAGGCGCGCAAGACGAATCTGGACATGAGCTATCGCACGGCGGAGCAGCTCGAAGCGCTTCTCGCCAAACTTTTCGCGACGCCTCCCGCCCTGATCGAACGCGCGAAACAGCTTGCGCCGGAGCAACGCTGATAGGCCGCGCCCGCAGGCGGCGACGCCTGCGCAGGAGACTTGGTGAAGCTCGAGGCGCGCGTCAGAACGTCGAATAGGCCTATGAAGAAAACATCTTGGAGATTGTTTGTGTCCTGCAGTAATCCTGCCGCGCTCGACCCGTCCGCCGATCGCTTGCGGAAGACCGGGCGCAGCGTCCGCCTGCCGACGAGACATGCCGCATGAAATCGCACGCACGCAGCCTCAGGATCGAGTGGGGCGACTGCGATCCCGCAGGGATCGTCTATTACCCGCGCTATTTCGAAATGTTCGACACGGGCACGACCCATCTCATCGAGGCGGCGTCCGGTTTGCGCAAGCGCGATCTCTTGTCGGCGCACGCCCTGTTGGGCTGGCCCATGGTGGACACGCGGGCGAGCTTTTCCATGCCCCTGCGATTCGGCGACGAGACGATGCTTGAAAGCCGCTTCGTCGAATTGGGACGATCGAGTTTCAAGATCGCGCATCGCCTCATGAAGGGCGATGAGGTCGCCGTTGAAGGCTGGGAGACGCGCGTCCTCGTTCGCGAAGACGGCGGGCGCCTCAGCGCGACGCCGATCCCGCAGGATTTGGCGGAGACATTCGGATCTCCATGACTCAAGAGCAAGGACAAGCACCCATGGGGCGCTCATTATTCGACAAGATCTGGGACGCGCATTTCGTCGGCACGCGATTGGACGGGCGCGACCTCCTGTTCATCGACCGGCATATTCTTCACGAATTGCATGCGCCGCATGCGTTCAAGAAACTCAAGGCCGCAGGCCGCAAGGTGCGTCGGCCCGACCTGACATTCGCCGCGCTCGACCACACGCCGTCCTCCGCCCCGGGGCGGGATGAGAACACAAATCCCGAAGGCAAGCCCTTCATCGAAGCGGTGCGGGCAAGCTCGCGCGAAAACGGCGTGCGCGTGTTCGATCTTGGCGATCCCGAACATGGCATCTCCCATGTCGTCGCGCCTGAACTCGGCATGGTGCTTCCCGGCGCGACCCACGCGGTGCCCGACAGTCACGCCTGCACCGTCGGCGGGCTCGGCGCGCTGGCCTTCGGCTGCGGCACGACAGAGCTGGAACATGTCATGGCGACGCAGGTCATCGCCTTGAACAGGCCGCGGCGCATGCGCATCCGGCTCGACGGGCGCCTTGGCCCGCATGCGTCGGCGAAAGACGTCGCGCTGAAAATCCTCGCGCAGATCGGCGTGTCAGGCGGGCGCGGGCATGTCATCGAATTCGCCGGGCAGGTCGCAAAGGATCTGAGCGTCGAGGGTCGTCTGACGCTGTGCAATCTCACCATCGAAATGGGCTCGAGAAGCGGACTTGTCGCGCCCGACGACAAGACGTTCGACTGGATTCACGGCCGCTCGTGGGCGCCGCAGGGAGCCATGTGGGATCGCGCGCTGCAGGATTGGCGCAGCCTCCCCAGCGACGACGACGCGACGTTCGAAACCGACATCGCCGTGAATTGCGACGGTCTTGCGCCGCAAATCACATGGGGCACCGATCCAAGCCAGGTCATCGATATCGGCGGGCGCGTTCCTGACCTGCCGGATGCGCCCGTCAATCAGCGAAACGCCATCGAGCGCGCCATGGCCTATATGGGCGTGACGCCCGGCCAGCCGCTCGACGGCCTGCCCGTCGATCGCGTCTTCATCGGCTCTTGCGCGAATGCGCGTCTGCCCGATCTGCAGGAAGCGGCGAATCTGGTGCGCGGCCGTCGCGTGGCGCAAGGCGTACACGCGCTGGTCTCGCCCGGCTCAGGCCGCGTGAAGCGCGAAGCCGAGGCCTTGGGCCTCGACCGCATTTTCAAGGACGCGGGCTTCGTCTGGGGCGAATCGGCCTGTTCGATGTGCGCCGGCGCGAATGGCGATGCGGGGCAAGCGGGCGAGCGCATCCTCTCCACGACGAACCGGAACTTCGAGAACCGGCAAGGAAAGGGCGTGCGCACCCATCTCGTGGGGCCCGCGCTGGCTGCGGCGGCCGCCATTACGGGCGCCATTTCAGACGTTCGGAAACTGACTGGGGGACAGGCATGAAGCCCTTCACACGTGCCGCAGGCGTCGCGGTTCCGTTTCTTGAAGACGATGTGAACACGGATCAGATCGCGCCGGTGGGCGGGGGCGTGCGCTTTGGCGAAGATTATGCGCAAACATTCTTCCGCCATCGCCGCCGCCTCGCCGACGGAACCGAGAATCCCGATTTCATCTTCAATCAGCCGAACTACAAAAACCCGGTGATCGTCGTGACCGGCAAGAATTTCGGCTGCGGCAGCTCGCGCGAATCCGCAGTCTGGGCCTTGCAGGCGATCGGCGTCTCCTGCATCGTCGCGCGCTCCTTCGCAGACATCTACCGGGAGAATTGCCTGCAAAACGGCGTTCTTCCCATCGTCCTGTCGGACGAGGCCGCCGAGCGCATGGAGAGCGCGACGATCGCGGCGGGCGGAAAGCAAGATTTCACCGTCGATCTGGAAGAGCGAACCATCCGCGGGCCGGACGGCCTCACGCTGACATTCGATATTTCGCCATCCGACCGAACCCGCCTTCTTGAGGGGCTGGACGACATCGGGCTCACGATGAAGAGCCTCGACGACATTCAGGCGTTTGAGCGGAAAGCCCTGAGCGCGCGTCCCTGGGCGCAACGCGCCGACATCAACGCTGTGAGAGACTGACATGAATCCACGCAAACGCTTTCGCGAATTGATGGCGGCGCCGGGCATGACGCTGGCGCCTGGCGCCTATGACGCCTTGTCCGCGCGCATCATCGAGCAACAGGGTTTCGACGTCGTCGTGGCGGGCGGCTACGCCGCCGTCGGTTCGATGATGGCGCAACCCGACACGGGCCAATCGAACATGCGCGATTACGCGGACCATTACCGGCGCATCTGCGCCGCGGTGTCCGTGCCCGTCTATGTGGACGGCGACACCGGCTTCGGCGGCGTGAACAATGTGCGCGAAATGGTGCGCGCCTTCGAGGACGCCGGCGTCGCAGGCCTGTTCATCGGGGATCAGGTCTTTCCGCCGCGCTGCGGCTATATGGCGGGCAAGCAGCTCGTGCCGCCGCAGGAGATGCTCGCAAAGCTCAAGGCGGCGCTCGACGCAAGGCGCGATCCCGATCTCTTCATCGTGGCGCGCACCGACGCCCTCTCCGTCGAAGGTCTGGATGGGGCCATCGCGCGCGCGCAAATCTATATGGATATCGGCGTGGACATGGCGAAAGTCGTCGGCGCGGATCAGGTTGAGTCCTTCACCCGCGTGAAGCGCGAAGTGCCCGGGCCTCAGATGGCGAACATGTCCAACGCCAATCCCACCGGCATGGCGACGCCCGCGCAGATGGAAGCCGCCGGCGCCGCCATGATGACCTTTCCCTCCGCCGCCCTGTTCGCGGCGGTGGGCGCGGTCACGCGCGCCATGGGGTCTCTCAAAAAGACGGGAACGCTTGAGGCGTCCCGCCCCTCGTTCTGCTCCCTCGACGACTATTACGGGATCGTGAAGCTCAATGAGCAGAAGGACGCCGAGCAGATTTATCTCGACGCCGCGCAGGAAACCCTGAAACGCATGGGTCGCTGACCCCGGGAGACTCCCATGACCATCGTGAAAAAATTCGTCCAGGCGCTGTGTTGCGCAACGGCGCTTGGCGCGCCGTCGGCGGCGCTTGCGCAAGCGGAGCCCTATTACAAGGGCAAGACGATCAGCGTGCTCGTCGGGCTCGACGCCGGCGGAACGGTCGATCTGTTCGCGCGCATGTTCACCCAATATATGCAGAAGCATCTCAAGGGCTCGCCCACCATCATCGTCCAGAACATGCCCGGGGCGGGCGGCCTCATCGCGACCAATTTCGTGTCGGAGAAGGCCAAGCCCGACGGACTCACCTTCCTCTGGGGCCCGTGGGATCCACTCGCGCAGGCGTTGAAACTGCCGAACATGCGCGCGCGCTACGAGAACTTCGAGTTTCTCGGCGGAACCGGCGACACGCGCGTTCTCTACGCCAACGCCTCCGCGATCCCCGATGGATTGAAGAAGCCGGCGGATATCGCAAAGGCCGAAACCCTTGTCGTGGGCGCGCTCAATCCGACCGATCCTTCCGGCCTTCTCGCCCATCTGGCGCTTGAAGTGCTCGGCATCAAAAACAAGATGATCATCGGCTACAAGGGCGGGAGCGACGTGTTCCTCGCCTTGCAGCGCGGCGAGGTGAATTTTCACTCCACGAGCATCACCACGTTTCGCGGCCGCAACAGCGAATATATCCGGTCAGGGCGCGGAATCGGCGTCGGCTATCTCGTGAGCGTCGATAAGTCCGGCGCGTTCACGCCCAATCCTTTCATCACCGAAATGCCGGCTTTTCCCGATCTCTATCGTGAAATCCACGGCAAGCCGCCGTCGGGTCCGACGTGGGATGCGACGAACTGGCTGATCGAGCAGATCGGCGAGCTGACATTCGTGGGACTGGCGCCGGCGGGCACGCCGGCAGAGGCTCTCGACGCCCTTCGCTCAGCCTATGCGGATGCGGCGCGGGACAAGGACTTCATCGACAAGTCGGTGCAGATGAACGGCCTTCCCTATTCCTTCGTGGATGCGAAGCGCGGCAAGGAAATCTTCGCCTCGCTCGCCAAGGTCAGTCCGGACGTTCTTGCGACGCTGACGCGCATCGTCAACACCAAATAAGCGAGGCGACGCGCATGGCGGAGATTTCTTTCAAGCGGGAGATCGAAAGCCTTACGCTTTCGGAGGGCGAAACCTTCCGCGGCGAAGGGATCATCGCCGTCACGAAAGCCTTGCTGCAATCCGGCGTTTCCTATGTCGGCGGCTATCAGGGCGCGCCGGTCGGGCATTTGCTTGACGTGCTCGTCGAAGCCAAAGACGAAATGACCCGGCTCGGCGTTCATGTGGAGCCCTGCATGAACGAAGCGGCTGCGGCCGCCATGCTCGGCGCGTCGATCAATTATCCCGTGCGCGGCGCGGTCACCTGGAAATCCATCGTCGGCACGAATGTCGCCGCCGATGCGCTATCAAATCTCGCCTCGCCCGGCGTCAAGGGCGGGGCGTTGATCATCGTGGGCGAAGATTACGGGGAAGGCGCCAGCGTCATTCAGGAACGCACGCATGCCTTCGCGCTCAAATCCTCGATCTGGCTCGTCGATCCAAGGCCGGACATCGCCAATATCGCGCGTCTCGTCGAGAAGAGCTTCGAATTGTCCGAAGCCTCGAATTCTCCCGTGATGCTGGAGCTGCGCATCCGGGCCTGTCACATGTTCGGTTCGTTCCAGACGAAAGCCAACAAGCCGGCCTCTTTCTCCGCAAAGCAGCGCATCGAGGCCCCGGCCGAATTCGAATATATGAAGCTCGCGCATCCCCCGGTCACCTTCGCGCAAGAAAACGACAAGTTTGAACGACGCCTCCCGGCCGCCTGCGATTTCATCATCGAGAACCAGCTCAATGAAATTCGCGGACCCGCGACCCATGATCTGGGCGTCATCGTGCAGGGCGGCTTGTTCAACGCCCTGAACTCCCGGCTGGAGGCGGCGGGCCTTTCGGACATCCACGGAAACAGCAAGCTCCCCGCGCTCATCCTCAACGTCACCCATCCGCTCGCGCCAAAGCAGATCGAGGCGTTCTGCGCGGGGAAGAAGGCCGTCCTCGTCATCGAGGAAGGACAGCCCGATTATCTGGAGCAGGCCATCGGCCAGATCCTGCGCAAGGCGGATCTGCAAACGCGCATCTATGGCAAAGACGTCCTGCCCATGGGCGGCGAATATACGCAGCGCGTCATCGGCAAGGGCCTCGCAGCCTTCCTGCGGGCGGGCGGGGAGCCCAACGAGGCACTGGAAACCTGGCTCAGCGGTCTTGAGCGACACGAGAAGACGGTGCGCGAGGCGCTTGGCGCGCCCTTGCCCGCGCGTCCGCCGGGCCTGTGCACGGGCTGCCCGGAGCGGCCGGTCTTCTCCGCAATGAAAATCCTGAAGAATGAAATCGGGCCCACACATGTGGCGGCGGATATCGGCTGCCATGCGCTCGCGACTTTCGCGCCCTTCGATCAAGGCAATTCGATTCTCGGCTATGGAATGTCGCTGGCCTCCGCCGCCGCGGTTTCGAACCTGCAGGCGCGCAAGCCCGTGAGCATCATGGGCGACGGCGGGTTTTGGCATAACGGCCTTCTGACCGGCGTCGCCGGCGCGATGTTCAATCGCAATGAGGGCGTGCTGATCGTCATGAAAAACGGCTACACCAGCGCCACCGGCGCGCAGGATGTGCCCTCCAGCGCGCCAAGCCCCGACGGGCGCGGCGGCGAGGCCGATATCGAGCGCACCTTGCGCGGCATGGGAGTCGCCTCCATCACGCGCGTGCGGACCTATGACATTGGAAAGATGATCAAGACCCTGCGCTCGAAGATCCTGTCGCGCGGCAAGGGGCTCGAGGTCATCATCGCGGACGGCGAATGCCAATTGGCGCGGCAAAGACGCATTCGTCCCCTCAACGCAAAAGCGGTCGCCGATGGGCGTCGCGTGGTTCGCACCCGGTTCTGGGTGGATCCGGAGACATGCACGGGGGATCATTCCTGCATTCGCCTGTCGGGCTGCCCGTCGCTGACGTTGAAATCCAGCGAAGATCCCTTGCGCAAGGATCCCGTGGTGCATGTGAACAATGATTGCGTGGGCTGCGGCGTGTGCGGCGAAGTCTCGCACGCGGCGCAATTATGTCCGAGCTTCGCCCAAATCGACGTGGTTCAGAATCCCTCATGGCGCGATCGACTGAAGCAGCGGATCGAGACCAGAATCATACGCTGGCTCGGCGGGGCGGCCCTCACATGAATGCGCCGGTTCGGATTCTCATCGCCGCTCTGGGCGGGGAAGGCGGCG
>Ga0315899_10001255_pt1 | contig 29186 bp, 27 predicted proteins | sample LakEriMetagenome_2_FD_203518 | JGI IMG/M metagenome (GOLD analysis project Ga0315899, IMG submission 203518) | Freshwater fungal communities from buoy surface, Lake Erie, Ohio, United States - Buoy 4 MA112 | ecosystem: Environmental > Aquatic > Freshwater > Lake | place: USA: Lake Erie, Ohio... | reverse complement strand
TTAATCTTTGCGATTCTCCCCTTTGACCCTGCTGCTCTAACGTGCGGCAAGAATTGCAACGACCCAACGATCATTGAGGCGAATAGAAAGCGATTAGGTTATGACCTGCCTATTTGGACTCAGTACTTCATCTTCTTGAAGGGGCTATTTGTCGGTCGAACATTCGGCGAGGGAGCGGCGACGATTTTCTGTCCAGCGCCAAGCTTTGGTTACTCCTTCCAAGAACACGCTTGCGTGACTAGCTCAATTCTTGAGGCGCTTCCCGTGACTCTCTCACTAGCAATCGGAGCGCTAGTGCTCTGGCTGATTATTGGGGTTGGGTTAGGCATCTTGGCCGCCCGATATCGAGGTCGCGCTGCAGATACCGGAAGCACGGTATTTGTGCTCATTGGCACCTCACTGCCTACTTTTCTCACCGGCTTGCTCTTATTAGTTTTTGTTGTAGTTAAATGGCGGATATTGCCCTACCCATCAGGAAATTACACGCCACTTTTTGAGAATCCGTTGGAGTGGCTCAACACAATGATTCTGCCGTGGATTACTTTGGCCTTTGCCTACGCGGCGCTCTACACGAGATTTGTTCGCAACTCAGTGATTGAAACACTGAGTGAAGATTTCATCAGAACTGCACGCGCAAAAGGATTGAGCGAGAAGGTGATTTTACGTAAACACACTCTGCGCGCTGCGCTAGCACCGCTAACGACAATGGCGGGGTTAGATTTTGCCGGCCTTCTGGGTGGAGCCATTTTGACCGAAGCGGTCTTTAATCTCCCTGGCTTAGGTCGACTGTCACTGGGAGCCGTAATTGATTTTGACCTGCCAATCATCGTGGCGACCACAATTCTTGCGGCATCAATAGTTATTACGATGAATTTAGTTGTCGATGTTCTCTATGCATTTATCGACCCACGAGTGCGAGTCGCTGCATGAGCTTTTTAGATGTTAACGACCTTCGAGTCGAGTTCCCCACCAGTGATGGAGTGGTGCGGGCGGTCGATGGCGTCTCATTCTCTGTTGATCGCGGCGAAACACTCGCGATCGTTGGTGAATCTGGATCCGGAAAGACCGTCACGAATCTGGCTTTAATGGGGTTACTCTCCCCGCGTGCCTCTCGCATTAGCGGCAGCGCAATTATGCATCAACCATCGGGAGATGTGGAGCTAATCAATCTACCCAGCGAGCAGGCTCGGAAAATTCGCGGCAAGAACATTGCGATGATCTTCCAAGACCCAATGTCATCACTGCATCCCTATTACAGCATTGGTGATCAAATCATCGAAGCCCATCAAATTCACAACGAAGTCGAGCACGAAGTGAGCAAGGCGCGCGCGATAGAGCTTCTAGAAATGGTTGGCATTCCTGAGGCTGCCACTCGCATGCGAGCCTATCCTCATCAATTCTCTGGTGGTATGCGCCAACGAGTCATGATTGCGATGGCGCTGGTCAATAGCCCAGAGCTGCTCATCGCCGACGAGCCGACGACAGCTCTCGATGTCACGGTGCAAGCGCAAATCTTGAAACTTTTGCGAGAGCTACAGCGTGATTTGAAGATGGCCATCATCCTTATCACTCATGATTTAGGTGTGGTAGCTGGAGCGGCCGATCGGGTTAACGTCATGTACGCAGGTAAGGTCGTCGAGAGCGCCCCAGTGCGCGAGCTCTACGCCAACCCGTTGATGCCCTACACCCATGGTTTGTTAAGTTCAGTGCCGCGCATGGATAGATCGCATGGCACACGATTGAGCGCGATTGCTGGGCAACCGCCCTCATTGATCGCACTGCCTCCAGGCTGTGCATTTGCGCCTCGCTGTACCTTCTCCACGCGCGTTAATGGTGGACCTTCGCTCTGCGCTAGCACGATGCCACCGCTTGTTGAGCATGCACCTAGCCACTTTGCTCGCTGTCATTTGGAAGGGGCGAAGTTGTAATGTCGAATGAGAGATCAGCCGAGACACCAATTGTAGAAGTTCGAAATTTACGGAAATTCTTTCCCATCACAAGCAATAGCATTTTTGCGCGCGCCAAAGGAGATAACAAGGCAGTCAACGGCATCTCCTTTGCGTTGCAGCCGGGTGAGACGCTTGGCTTGGTCGGCGAATCTGGATGCGGTAAATCCACCGCTGGACGGACCTTGCTCAAGCTCTATGAACCAACCAGCGGGCAAATCTTCTTTAAAGGGGAAGAGATCACCAACTATTCGCCTCGAAAGATGAAGGCGCTCCGGACCAAGATGCAGATCATCTTTCAGGATCCCTATTCGTCGCTTAATCCCCGCCACTCAATCGGTGAAATTATCGGCGCCGCCTTTGCGATTCACGGAATGGGCGTCGGAGCAGATAGCCAGAGCAGCAGGTCGAATTCGGGCAAGGGCGGAATCAAGCGCGCGGTCCAGGATTTGATGGAGCGCGTGGGGCTAAATCCGGAGCACTACAACAGATACCCACACGAATTCTCCGGAGGGCAACGTCAGCGGATTGGTATCGCTCGGGCGTTGGCGCTCAAGCCTGAGTTCATTGTTTGCGATGAGCCGGTCTCAGCCCTCGACGTTTCTATTCAAGCTCAGGTAATCAATCTCCTCGATGACCTCAAGGACGATTTCGGCCTCTCTTACCTATTCATAGCCCACGATCTTTCGGTGGTGCAACACATCTCTGACCGGGTAGCGGTGATGTACCTAGGGAAGATTGTTGAGATAGCCCCAACTGAGGAGATCTATCAGCGCCCCCACCACCCCTATACGAAGGCGCTCTTGTCAGCTATTCCGATTCCTGATCCAGTTCTTGAAAGCGCGCGCGAGCAGATTGTGCTCAGTGGAGACCTTCCGTCACCATCAAACCCACCAACCGGTTGTGTCTTTAACACCAGGTGCTGGAAAGCCCAAGCGCGCTGTTTCTCCGAAGAGCCACTCCTGCACGTTGTCGGCAAGAGTGAAGTTGCCTGCCACTTTCCGGAGTAATAGTTCGGGGTAGTTGGCGCAGGCAACCTTGGATACCCTCTACTCATGGCAGAGAAGCGCCCTCCCGCACCAGCTGCTTCCGCGGCGGAATTATCTGCTTGGCGCGCCTACATTTCTGCAACTCGAGCAGTCACGGCCGCCCTCGACGATGACTTGAGCGATTTTGGGGTCACGTTGGCCGATTACGAACTTCTCGCTCAGCTCGGGCAGGCCCCGGATCGTCGAATGCGGATGAGCGAGCTCGCCCAAATTGCCATGGTCTCGCGCTCGCGTCTTTCCCACCGGATGAAGGTCCTTGAAGAAGCAGGGTGGGTTGATCGCGTGCGGTGCAGTGAAGATAAACGTGGACTCTTTGCAGTGTTAACGAGTAAAGGTGTAAAGAAAGTTGCGCAGATTGCGCCAACGTATCAAAAGAGCGTTCAGACGAGATTGCTTAAACATCTCAGTAGCAGTGAACAACTTCAGGTCGAAAAAATATTTTCGAAGATCAGCAAAGCAATAACTATTTCAGAGCTATCACTCTGCGAAAAATCTACGCCTCGAAACTGAACCCAGAAATGAATTAACCCCCACCGCCGATTGGCGATAGGGGTTAATTACTATTGAATTATGCAGTAATTTATGCTGCTTTCTTAGCGGCCTTCTTACGACGGCGACGCTTTGGCTTTGCTGCACCAGCTGCGGCAGCGGCTGGCTTCTTAGCGGCTTTCTTACGACGCTTTGGAGCTGCCTTCTTTGCTGCCTTCTTACGACGCTTTGGAGCTGCCTTCTTTGCAGCTTTCTTGCGGCGCTTTGGAGCTGCCTTCTTTGCAGCGGCTTTCTTACGACGCTTTGGAGCTGCCTTCTTTGCAGCGGCCTTCTTGCGACGCTTTGGAGCTGCCTTCTTTGCGGTGCGCTTTGTTGCTTTCTTCTTGGCTGCAGCCACGTATTTCTCCTGTCAGCAGGGTCCGATCCGTCACCGGACCTGTTACAGAGAATCGTTCCTTATATTTGGATGAAGTTCCAGCATTTAGAGGCAAATTTTTGTGTCGTGTCGCACAGTATTTTTTTTCAACTTTTATGCCTCATCAGAATTGCCCCGAACTTTCCGTTCATGGAGGGCATATTCATCAGTTCTACTGTCGTACTTACGAAATTTTGGAAGGAAAGCAGAGGTAACTCCGACTGCGACGACGCAGAGCAGACCGCCACCGACAATTGCCCCGCGCAACCCAGTAATCGCTGCCATTCCACCGGCGCGAAGCTGACCTCCAATAGGACCGACGGTGTAGGAGAGAACTTCTATACCGGCAAGTCGGCCGCGAAGTTCTTGCGGGATAGTTTGATTCCAAATTGTCGACCGGAAGATAACGCTGACATGGTCTGCGCCACCTGCGACCATGAGGCAGAGTAGAACCCAAGGAACTGAGTCGATTAAGCCGGCGAGCGCAATCGCCAAACCCCACGCTAAAGCCGAATAAATAATGGCTTTTCCGTGGTTATAAATGCGCAAGGTCCAACCGCTAGTAAGGGTGACTAGGAGAGCGCCAACAGTTCCCGCCGAATATAAAAGTCCAAGTGCTGATGGCGCACCGAGTGATTCTGCCCAGAAGGGAAAGAGCGCGGTTGGCATCGCGAAGAACATCGCCGCCAAGTCGATGAGATAGGTGCCCATCAGATCTTGTCGCTTCACCGCATAGCGCATCCCATCAACCAGCGCGCTCACCGAAGGAGGTGTCCGTTTTGCGCCACGCGCGAGCGTTCCCAGTTGGAAGAGCAGAAGCAGCGAGATGCAGTACGTGATGACATCGAAGAGGTATCCGGTTCCCACTCCCCAATACGAGATGATGAAACCTCCGGCGGCAGGTCCGGTGATTACGGCAACTTGCCATCGCAGACCCATGAGCGCACTGGCTTTCGGAAGATCATCATGGGCAACAATTTGTGGGATGACCGCGTTATAGCTGGGGCTAGTGATCCCATTGACAGCAGAGAAGGCGGCGGCAACGAGGTAGAGCAGCCAGAGCTGTGGGTTGGCTAGTTGACTATTTATCAGGAGAACAACAGAGAGGAAGAGAGCTGAGGCCTCCCCGATAAAGATCAACTTCTTTCGGTCGAGGGCATCGGCAAGCACGCCACCGTAGAGACCAAAAATGATTAGGGGGATTAACTCGGCCGCGCCCATGAGGCCAACCGCTAAATAGGAGTTAGTTAACTCCTTCACCTGAAAGGGCAGGGCGACGTAAGTAATCATGGAGCCCAGGCGAGAGATCAGCCCTGAGTAAAAGAGGATTGCGAGATTTTTGTTGTTGCGAAGGAGGGAGATATCTATCGCTGAAGCTGCTAGTTGGGCACGAATCTTGGTCCACATAGGAAGCACACTCTATATCCCTGGAAATAGCGCGCCGGCAAGATTTATCGAATTAATGGAAGCTTTCTGCCTCGCTGGGAAAGGCACCACTTGCCACATCGCGCGCCCACTCTTGCACTCCGGAAGTGATTTCTGCGCGCAAGTTTCGATAAGCCTTTGCCAACTTCGGTGGCTTCTCGGTCAATCCCATCAAGTCGCTCCACACCAACACTTGAGCATCACATTGGTTGCCAGCGCCAATTCCGATTGTTGGGATGGTTATGGTGGAAGTGATCTGCGTTGCTAGTTCAGCGGGAATCAATTCCAAGACAAGCGCAAATGCGCCGGCCTCTTGAACGGCCAGCGCACTCTCAATGAGTTGGGCGCCTGCCTCACCTCGCCCCTGCACGCGATAACCACCTAATGTGTGGAGCGATTGCGGCGTCAATCCGACATGTCCCATCACGGGAATTCCAGCAGCAACCAATGTGCGAATGTGCGGCAGCACCCGTTCGCCCCCTTCGAGCTTCACACCCTGCACGCCACTTTCTTTCATAAATCGAACTGCAGTCGCGAGCGCTTGCTCGGGGGAGCTCTCGTAGGAACCAAATGGCAGATCTGCAATGATCATTGCGCGCTCAGTGCTGCGCACCACTGCGCGGGCTAATGGAATTAACTCATCAACGGTCACCGGAATGGTGTTCTCGTACCCGAGAAAATTGCTCGCGGCGCTATCTCCAACCAAAAGGACCGGAATCCCACATTGATCGAAGATCCCTGCGGTGTACTGCTCGTATGCGGTGAGCATTGGCCAACGCTCGACCGATTTTGCTCGTTGGATATCGCGCACCGTAATCCGACGGTGAAATGCGCCGCCATACAGCGCGACAGATGACGTCGCCTTTTCCATCTCTAACCCCTTGCGCCTCAAGGCCAAAGCGAACGTTTGGTCCCTGTGCTCATCGAGAAGCCTACTGGCTTTCTAAAAGGATAGGCTCGCCCTATGGCAGGAGAGAAAGGCCCGCTCCGGTTGGCCTTGGCGCAACTAAACCCCGTAGTCGGGGATATCAATGGGAATTGCCAGCGCGCATTTGCGGCAATCGCAAGCGCATGGCGCGATGGCGCCCATCTTGTTGCATTACCAGAGATGATGGTGACTGGTTATCCCGTTGAAGATCTCGCACTTCGCGGTGACTTTCGAATCGCAAGCCGGGCCGCGTTAGAGAAACTTGCTCAAGATTTAGCGGAAGCTCAAATGGGCAATGTTGTTGTTGTCATGGGTTATCTCGATCAGAGCGAGCACCAGAATTCGCATCTGCAACTGGGTGTACCTGTCGGCGCTCCCGAGAACGCGCTCGCTGTGATTCATCAAGGAAAGATTGTTGCCAAATATGTCAAGCGCCATCTACCTAACTACGGCGTCTTCGATGAGTTTCGAAATTTTGTTCCTGGTAACGGCACATTGGTAATTCGACTACATGGAATAGACATCGCTCTAGCAATCTGCGAAGACATCTGGCAAGACGGGGGAGTAATGCCCGAAATTGCCGCTCGAAATCCTGGATTGCTATTGGTCATCAACGGCTCTCCTTTTGAAAGCGATAAAGATGACACGCGTGAAGCGCTGATCTCGCGCAGGGCGCGCGAAATTTCTGCACCGGTTGCGTATGTGAATATGGTGGGCGGACAAGATGAACTGGTCTTTGATGGGGATTCACTGATTGCGAATTCGCACGGCGAGATTCTTGCGCGTGCGCCGCAGTTCCACGAGGGAACGATGTTGGTCGACGTACAAGGAGCGTTACGTACTTCAGCTCCTGATGTGGTGATTACCGATCAAGAACTTGCACCATATCCGGTGATTGCTCCACGAGTGGCACCGGCGCTGGATCGTGGCGGTGAGCTTTGGTCTGCACTAGTAACCGGATTGCGCGACTATGTTGCAAAGGGTGGTTTCCCTTCGGTGCTCCTTGGCCTCTCTGGAGGAATTGATTCAGCGGTAGTCGCGGCAATTGCTGTTGATGCGCTCGGCGCAAAGCGAGTCTTTGGCGTGGGAATGCCAAGCAAGTATTCATCGAGCCATTCATTGAGTGATGCCGCAGAGCTCGCTGCGCGAACAGGTGTGAACTATCGAGTGGTAGAGATCGAACCTATGGTCGCTTCCTACTTGATGAAATTGGGTTTTACTGGAGTGGCTCAGGAGAACTTGCAAGCGCGCGTGCGTGGAACAACGCTGATGGGAATTTCCAATCAAGAGGGGCACTTAGTTCTCGCTACTGGCAATAAAAGCGAGTTAGCAGTTGGCTATTCAACTATTTACGGTGATGCAGTTGGTGGTTATGCGCCCATCAAAGATTTATGGAAGAGCGCAGTGTGGGAGTTGGCAAAGTGGCGCAACGATCTTGCGCGCTCACGTGGTGAGGTGCCGCCTATTCCCGAGAACTCCATCACTAAAGAGCCAAGCGCGGAACTTCGTCCAGGCCAGCGCGATACTGACTCGCTCCCGGATTACCCACTTCTGGATCGAATCCTGCACCGCTATGTCACCCTGGATCAGGGCTTTGCCGAAATCGTCGCTGCCGGTTTTGATGCGTCATTGGTCAGCCGAATAATGCGGATGGTCGACCGCGCGGAATATAAGAGGCGGCAATATCCGCCGGGAACCAAGGTCTCTGCCCGTAATTTCGGCAAGGACCGCAGGCTCCCCATCATCTCGAAATGGGCCCCCTGAGCCACCCCCAGCAGTTAACGTCCCGGAAACTTTGACGGTGGATGATGTGGGGCATGAGTACGCAGAAACAACAAGAGTTCGTCCTTCGAACGTTAGAGGAGCGCGGCGTGCGCTTTGTGCGCCTCTGGTTCACCGATGTGCTCGGCACACTTAAATCAGTAGCAGTTGCGCCAGCTGAGCTCGAGAGCGCATTCGATGAGGGAATTGGTTTCGATGGCTCGGCAATTCAAGGTTTTGCGCGAGTCCATGAATCTGACATGTTGGTGCGACCAGATCCCAATACTTTTTCCATCTTGCCATGGCGCACTCAATCTCCGGGCGCTGCACGTATGTTCTGCGATATCACTCTTCCCGATGGATCACCATCACCTGCAGATCCACGTCATGTTTTAAAGCGTGTACTCCAACGCGCTGCCGACAAGGGCTACACCTTTTATACCCATCCTGAGATTGAATTCTTTCTCTTTAAGAACCAACCAGAAAAAGGTGTGTCACCAATCCCTGTTGATTCAGGTGGGTACTTCGATCACACGCCAAGTGTGGTGGGAAATGATTTCCGCAGGCAGGCAATCACGATGCTCGAAGCGATGGGCATTAGCGTCGAGTTCAGCCACCATGAAGGCGCTCCCGGACAACAAGAAATCGATTTACGCGATGCTGATGCGCTAAGCACTGCCGATAACATCATGACTTTTAAGATGGTGGTGAAAGAGGTTGCGCTCGATCAGGGCTTCTACGCCTCATTTATGCCCAAGCCATTTACTGAACATCCAGGCTCTGGCATGCACACCCATTTATCGCTCTTTGATGGCGAAAAGAATGCGTTCTATGAAGAGGGCGCACCTTTGCAATTGTCAAAGACTGGTCGATCATTTATCGCAGGTTTGTTAAAGCATGCGCCGGAGTACAGCGCAATCACTAATCAATGGGTTAACTCGTATAAGCGAATCCATGGCGGCGGTGAAGCGCCAGCTTTTATTTCGTGGGGCCCACATAATCGCAACTCGCTCGTCCGAATTCCTATGTATAAGCCGAATAAGCCCAATTCCACGCGGATTGAATTGCGCTCGCCAGATTCAGCGTGTAATCCGTATCTGGCATTCGCTGTCATCTTGGCAGCGGGGTTGCAGGGTATTGAGGCAGGATACGAGCTTCCCGATGCGCCGCAAATTGATCTGCATGAGCGTGAGGCTGCGCTCGCCGCAGGATTCGCACCGTTGCCTCGCGATTTGAATGAAGCGATCACCGCAATGTCGGCTAGCTCACTAGTTCGAGAAACGCTTGGCGAGCATGTCTTTGAATATGTGCTGCGAAATAAGCGGGCTGAATGGGCTGAATATGAGCGCCAAGTGAGCATGTATGAGATTGACCGCTACCTGCCAACGCTCTGATTAATTCGCACTCTTCCTGGTACTTTCATCGTGTGAAAACGCTCGGAAATACCGGTGGTTTGGGAATCCCAAAACTTCGGGGCATCGTCCACTTAGTGATGTCACCGCTTTCACTCGTGGTCGGCATCGTGTTGATTACATTGGCATCAGAACTCTCTGGTCGAATCACGCTCGGAGTTTTCACTATCACTGCTGTCACGCTTTTCACCTGCAGCGCGCTCTATCATCGCGTTGGTTGGAGCAAGAAGTACAAAGCAGTGTGGCGACGGATTGATCATGCAAATATTCCTATTTTGATTGCTGGCACATATACACCCTTTGCGATTTTTCTCCTTGACTCGTCGCAAGCAAAAATTCTGTTGAGCGCAGTCTGGAGCGGTGCAATCGTCACAGCAGTTTTACGCATCGCCTGGCTAACTGCACCTCGCTGGCTTTATGTGATTGCATACATTGCCCTTGGTTGGGCAGCAGTTGCCTACCTACCTGAGTTTCTTGAAAGTGGTGGCGTGCTTGTTTTCTTGCTCATACTTTTGGGCGGCGTGCTCTACTCGTCGGGCGCGGTCATCTATGCCACGAAACGTCCGAACTTCTCACCGAAGTGGTTTGGTTTTCACGAGCTTTTTCATTCCTTCACTGCAGGCGCGTTCCTTGCCCATCTGGTGGCTGCAATATTGGTCGTTTTTGCCCACTAGAAGGGTTGAGTAGTACCCTTTTGCCATGTTCATCGCGCTAGGCAGCCTCCTCCTTAGCTGCCGCGAAGGGGCCAACTAGCCGGAGCCCCTGTCGCGGGTAAAGGTCGTGCCGGCAATTCCCAGCCAACTTCGATTTTCAGAGTTATCGACTTTTAGGAGCAGAAGATGAACTTTCCAAAGCAGCAACCCAGCAATTCACCCATTCATCGCTATCAACCATTCATGCCGATCGATCTTCCAGATCGAACCTGGCCAAATAAGCAGATCACTAAGGCGCCGCAGTGGTGTTCTGTTGATCTTCGTGATGGCAATCAAGCGCTCATCGACCCAATGGATCCACCTCGAAAGTTGGCGATGTTCAAACTTCTTGTTGAAATGGGATACAAAGAGATCGAGGTGGGCTTTCCAAGTGCAAGCCAAACCGATTTTGATTTTGTCCGCAAAATCATCGAAGAGGATTTGATTCCTGATGATGTAGTAATCCAAGTACTTACCCAAGCTCGCACGCACCTAATTGACCGAACATTTGAATCGATCAAGGGTGCAAAGCACGCGGTAGTGCACCTCTATAACTCTACTTCGACATTACAACGACGCGTAGTTTTTGGCCAAGATAAAGCGGGAATCAAGAAAATCGCGACAGATGGCGCTGAGTATTGCCTAAAGCTCATCGACACTGTTAAAGGAACAAACGTTTCTTTTGAGTATTCACCAGAGTCATACACTGGTACCGAACTCGAATACGCGCTTGAAGTATGCGATGCGGTCAATGATATTTGGAAGCCAACGCCGTCGTGGAAGACCATCATTAACCTGCCTGCGACTGTCGAGATGGCAACTCCAAATATTTACGCAGATTCCATCGAATGGATGTCACGTAATCTTGCCTATCGCGACAGCGTTGTATTAAGCCTCCACCCGCATAACGATCGCGGTACTGGGGTGGCTGCGGCTGAGCTTGGCTATATGGCAGGAGCAGATCGCATTGAAGGTACCCTTTTTGGAAATGGTGAGCGCACCGGAAATGTCTGCATCGTGACCCTTGGTTTGAACCTCTTAAGTCAAGGGGTTGATCCAATGATTGACTTCTCAAATATCGCAGAGATCAGGCGAACAGTTGAGTATGCCAATCAGCTACGGGTACCAGAGCGCCATCCTTACGGTGGCGACCTTGTATTTACGGCATTCTCTGGTTCACACCAAGATGCAATCAAGAAAGGTTTTGAACACCTCGATCGTGATGCGAAGAGCGAAGGCAAGAGCATCGATCAGATGCTGTGGGCTGTTCCCTATCTTCCAATCGATCCGAAAGATATCGGGCGTAGCTACGAAGCGGTCATTCGTGTGAATAGCCAGTCAGGTAAAGGCGGCGTTGCCTACATTATGAAAAACGAGCACTCTTTGGATTTGCCACGTCGTTTGCAGATTGAATTCAGTCAAGTCATCCAATCAAAGACTGACGAACAAGGTGGCGAGGTAACTGCCGATGAGATGTGGGGCGTTTTTGAAGATGAGTATCTTCCAACTGAAAGCGCAGATGCAGAGAAATGGGGGCGGTTTCGCCTCAAAGGACTTGCAACCAGTTCAACCCTTGGTGAAGATGTAAAGCTTGCTGCGACTATTACTGATCGAGGCAAAGAATTCTCTCTCGAGGGAAGTGGCAATGGACCAATTGCTGCATTCTGCTCGGCGATGAAGAGCCATGGGATTTCAGTAGAGGTTCTCGACTACTACGAGCATGCGCTCTCAGCAGGTGGCGATGCAAGTGCTGCTGCCTATCTGGAATGCGCTATTGACGGTGTAGTGCTGTGGGGGGTTGGAATCGACCCAAACACCACCACCGCCTCGCTAAAAGCTGTGGTTTCTGCCATTAATCGCGCGATTCGCTAGCTCTTTGAGTTAGCGTATTGGTGTGGGCCTTTATCGCGACGAAGCAGTGGTTATTCGCACTGCGCGTTTGGGTGAAGCTGATCGCATAATTACGTTGCTTACCCGCCAACATGGTCGAATTCGTGCGGTAGCAAAAGGCGTTCGTCGAACCAAATCTAAATTTGGCGCGCGGTTAGAGCCAGCGAGCACAATTGATGTGCAGTTACACACTGGCAAGACCTTCGACATCATTACTGAAGCAGTCTCCCGCGAAAATTTTGGAGATGAACTCTCGGCTGATTATCAGAAATGGACGATTGCATCTGCAATTCTTGAAACTGCAGAGCGTTTCACTCTCAATGAACAAGAGCCCTCAACTCAGCAATATCTTCTAGTTGTTGGTGCGCTACGAAGCCTCGCCCGCGATGAGCACGCACCTTCACTAATTCTTGATGCTTTCTTGTTGCGTTCGCTTGCAGTTGGTGGGTACGCGCCAGCGCTCGACCAATGTTTCCGATGCGAGAAGAGTGGTCCGCATCGTTTCTTCTCACTGGCTGGCGGCGGCAGCGTCTGTGGCGATTGTCGCCCGTCGGGCTCTGCAACAGTTTCTGCCGATGCTCTAGCGTTGATGGGCGCTTTGATTTCTGGTACCTGGTCGAGCGCGGATGGCTCAGAGTCAAAGGTGCAGCGCGAGGTAAGTGGTGTGGTCGCTGCTTATCTCCAATTTCACCTTGAGCGATCGCTACGAAGTCTGCCGCTGGTCGAGCGAGTATGAGTGACTCAGTGATGCCGATTCTGCCTGCAAATCGAATCCCCAAACATGTCGCGGTAGTTATGGATGGCAATGGTCGCTGGGCGAAATCCCGTGGCCTGCCTCGCACCGCAGGACATGAAGCAGGAGAGCATGCGCTCTTTGACGTAGTCGAAGGAGCAATCCAAATAGGGGTCAAAGAGTTGAGCGCTTTTGCATTCTCAACAGAGAATTGGAAACGCTCACCTGAAGAAGTGAAATTTCTAATGGGCTTTAATCGGGACGTGATTCGTCGGCGATTAGATCAGATGCACGATATGGGAGTGCAAGTGAAATGGGCCGGACGTCCAGGAAAGCTCTGGGGGAGCGTAATCTCCGAGCTGGAGCGCGCCGAAGAGAAGACCGCAAAAAATAAAGTGCTGACGCTTAACATGTGCGTCAATTACGGTGGACGTTCAGAGATTATTGATGCTGCAGTCGAATTGGCGTCCGATATCAAAAAGAAGAGAGTAAACCCAGAGAAAATAAGCGAGAAGAAATTCGGTGAATACCTCAACATTCCAAGCGATATCGATCTCTTCCTTCGCTCATCCGGAGAGGAGCGCATAAGTAACTTCTTGCTATGGCAAGTCGCTTATGCCGAACTAGTCTTTATGGACGTACTGTGGCCAGATGTGCGTCGTGAGACGTTATGGAAAGCGATTGAGATTTATTCGCAACGCGAACGGCGTTTCGGTAAGGCTTAACTCTTGGTATCTAACAGGCTGCGCATAAGCCAAAGAGCTCGATCGTATGTCCGACCTCTCGAAATCTATGTTCTTTCGCGATAACTTCGGCCCATTTTTCAACTGAAGATCCTTCAATCTCTACCGTTGTTCCACAGGAGCGGCAGACCAGATGGTGATGATGGCTCTCACCACAGAGACGGTAAATTGACTCACCATCCTCTCGGCGAAGCACATCCACTATTTTGTCGTCTAGTAACGTTTGAAGCGCGCGGTACACAGTAGTAAGGCCGATTCCATCGCCATCTCTACGGAGAATTTGGTAAAGCTCCTGCGCACTGGCAAAACCACCCACCCGTTCTAAGGTGGAGAGAAGTTTGACCTGCGATTTATTCATGGTGCTCTTCATCTTCTTCATGATGGTCATCTTCGTGTGGAATGGAATGCGAAGATTCTCCGTGCGAATCATCTGCACCATGTGCGTGCGTGCTATGTAAAAGCGAAACCATGGCCCACATAGCAATCACGCCGACTACTGTGGCAAGAAGCGTCAAACGTGAAGAGTGCTTTGCGTGCGCCTCGGGCAAGATATGGCTGGTTGCTAAATAGATGATGATTCCCGCGAATGCTGCAAGATAGAGGGCGATGAAATCTTCGCTGAGGGCGATTGTTGAGCCTAATACTGCGCCAGATATTCGTGCGATTGAATCGACACCAATTAACCAGATAGCGTTCTTGCTCCAGTGCCCACTTTTAATCAGTAACGAGACAGTGTTCAAGCCGTCGCTGAATGCATGCACTAGCAGAGCGATGAAGACCGCGAAACCAAGTTGATCACTTACTTTGAAAGCAACAGCAAGGGCGAGGCCGTCAAGGAATACATGGCCACCCATAGCAAGTGCGCCCAATCCACCAGCAACATTTGCTGAGTGCTTGTGGTCATGGCCGTAATCCGATTCAGCTGGTTCATGCGAACCAAAGAATCGCTCATAGAGATGGAGCGCAAGAAAGCCACCGATTAGAGCGATTGATACAGATGGTGCGCCGAGAAACTCCTGCTCTCCATGAGCGAAGACTTCAGGGAGGAGATCGAATGCGACGAGGCCAAGGAGCAATCCAGCAGCAAGGCCAAGCACGAGGTGAAGTCGGTCTTTTGCTTTAATCGCAACAAATCCGCCAACGGCTGTGGCGAGGGCGGTAATTGCCGCAAGGACGATGGGAAGAGTCATGGCGGGAGGGTAGCAAAAATGGGAATGATTGTCATTATCATTTTTTTAAGGAGGTTAGCCGGTACCCTTATATATATCTGAGCGCCGCCAGCGGCGCTCCGCCGACAGCCAGCCGGATGGAGAGGAAAACCATGGCAGCCGATCGTTTAGAGACAATTGTTAGCTTGGCCAAGCGCCGAGGCTTCGTCTACCCCTCGAGTGAAATTTATGGCGGATTGCGCGCCTCCTGGGATTACGGACCATTGGGCGTGGAGTTAAAAAATAATGTGAAGCGCCAATGGTGGCGTTCAATGGTTACTGCACGTGAAGATGTCGTAGGCATTGATTCATGCGTGATTCTTGCCCGCGAGGTGTGGGAAGCATCAGGACACGTTGCGACCTTCTCTGATCCGCTCACAGAGTGCACCTCGTGCCATAAGCGTTATCGCGCAGATCATCTTGAAGAAGCGTTTGAAGCAAAACATAATCGCAAGCCAACCGATCTCACAGAAGTTAATTGCCCAGCGTGCGGAAACAAGGGGCAATTCACCGTTCCAAAACAATTCTCTGGCTTACTTAAAACTTTCCTTGGACCAGTAGAAGATGAATCCGGTCTTGCCTACTTACGGCCAGAGACCGCTCAAGGAATATTCATCAACTTCGATCAAGTACTCACGACCTCGCGCAAGAAACCACCATTTGGTATTGGACAGATTGGTAAATCCTTCCGGAATGAGATTACTCCTGGAAACTTCATCTTCCGTACGCGCGAATTCGAACAGATGGAGATGGAATTCTTCGTAGTTCCAGGTACCGATGAAGAGTGGCACCAGTATTGGATCGATACTCGCCTAGCTTGGTATAAAGATCTTGGTATCAATCCAGATCGCCTTCGCATCTATGAGCATCCAAAAGAGAAACTCTCGCATTACTCCAAACGAACCGCTGATATCGAATACAAGTTTGAATTCGCGGGCACCGAGTGGGGTGAGCTTGAGGGAATCGCTAATCGAACTGATTTTGATCTCAAGGCGCACTCGGCATCTTCCGGAAAAGATTTGACATATTTTGATCAAGAGAAGAACGAGCGCTGGACGCCCTATGTCATCGAACCGGCAGCTGGCGTTGACCGCTGCGCGCTGACTTTCATGATGGATGCATTCACTGAAGATGAAGCGCCAAACTCGAAGGGTGAAATGGAAAAGCGCGCTGTGATGCGACTTGATCCCCGCCTTGCTCCAGTCAAAGCAGCTGTTTTGCCGCTCTCTCGAAATGCTGATCTCTCGCCCAAAGCGCGCGATCTTGGGGCAAGTTTGCGAAAGAATTGGAATGTTGAATTCGATGATGCTGGTGCAATCGGTCGTCGCTACCGACGTCAAGATGAGATTGGCACACCTTTTTGTATCACAATCGATTTTGAATCACTTGATGATCATGCAGTCACCATTCGTGAACGTGATTCGATGGAGCAGAGTCGTATTGCATTAGATCAGGTGGAAGCGTGGTTGGCACCTCGACTACTGGGCTGCTAAAGCCCCTCACGCTCTCGATTCCATCGGGCGCGATTGAGATTGATCCACCGGTTGTCCTTGCGCCAATGGCAGGAATCACTAATGCAGCTTTTCGCTTACTCTGCCGAGAGCAAGGTGCTGGCCTATTTGTCTCCGAGATGGTCACTGCGCGAGCGCTCATAGAACGTAACGAAGAGACGTTGCGGATGATTACTCCAGGCAAAGGAGAATTTCCACGCTCAATTCAGCTGTATGCAGTAGACCCTCGAGTAGCAGGTCTGGCGGTACAGATGCTGGGGCGGGAAAATCTTGCTGATCACATCGATATGAATTTTGGTTGTCCAGTCCCCAAAGTTACGCGCAAAGGCGGGGGAGCGGCGCTGCCTTACAAGCGCGAACTCTTTAAAGAGATTGTCGGATCAGTAGTCCGCAACGCTGCACAATTTGATATTCCCGTGACGGTGAAGATGCGCATAGGCATCGATGATGACCATAAAACATTTATCGAAGCCGGAAAGAGCGCAGCGCAGCTTGGTGTCTCCTGGGTGGCTTTACACGCACGCACTGCCGCTCAGATGTATTCGGGTAATGCGCAGTGGAGCGCGATTAGCGAATTAGTGAGCGCGCTCGAGCCTTATGGCGTACCCGTCTTAGGTAATGGCGATATTTGGTCAGGGGCTGATGGTTTGCGGATGGTCTCAGAGAGTGGATGTGCTGGCGTGGTCGTTGGCCGTGGCTGCTTGGGAAGGCCGTGGTTATTTGCCGAATTGGTTGCAGCTTTCGAAGGACGACCAGCGCCAGAAGCGCCAACCTTGCGCGCTGTTGCGCAGATCATGGTCCGACATGGCCAACTGCTGAGTGAATACTTCGAGGATGAATTTCGCGCTGCACGAGATTTACGAAAACATATGGCGTGGTATCTCAAAGGATTTCGTGTTGGAAGTGAGATTCGATCACAGCTAGCGATGATTGAGAATTTCAATCAGATGCAGATGTTGCTTGATCAAATCGAAGAGCAGCCGTATCCGCAGCAAATTGGAGAGGCGCCACGCGGGCGAAGTTCAGGTGTGCGCCAAGTTTCATTGCCGCATCGTTGGCTCGAAGATCCCGATGAGATCCCTGCGATTGCACTTGACGATTCGGTATCAGGCGGATGATCTTTTTTAAATTAATCTTCAAGGCAATTGCATTTCTACTCGCACTGATAATCGCAATTCCTCTTATTTCAACTGCTCGCGTTTGGTGGACTGGAATTCATCCTGCCGAGGGAAGCGCAAAGTATGCGGTCGTACTTGGAGCGGCACAGTTAAATGGCAGACCAGGTGCAGTACTAACTGCGCGACTGACTCAAGCCCGCGATTTGTACAAGAGCAACCGAGTCGAGAAGATCATCACAGTGGGCTTTAGCCAACCTGGAGATCGCACGACAGAGGCAAAAGCCGGGGCGGTATGGCTTCGGGCAAATGGCGTGACAAGGAATGACGTAATCGTTGTCAGCGCTGGCACTGATACCTACACCAGCACGGTTGCGTACGCGCAAAAAATCCCCGATAAATCTCAGCAGATCTTTGTTGTCACAGACCCATGGCATTGTTTACGAGCTGTCACAATGGCGCGCGATTTCGCGCTGCAAGCAAAGTGTGTGCCAGTGGAAAAGGGGCCAAATACTCTGGAAAATGCGAGTAGGCGCTATCTATTCCGAGAGGCAGGGGCGTATCTTGCATACATCACGTTAGGGCGAAGAGGAATTCATTTGAGCGACCACAGCAGTAAACAGGCTAGCGAAAGCGCGGTGCGAACTGGCCATGAGTAGTTATCAACTTGCAGATTTAGCGCGGTTCGTCGACGAACCTGCGAAACGTCCTGGGCGGACAGAATTCGCTCGCGATCGCGCACGAATCATCCACTCATCAGCGCTACGAAGACTCGCTGCGAAAACACAAGTGGCTCAGCCGTGGGCAAATGATTTTCCGCGCACTCGGTTGTCGCACTCCCTTGAATGTGCACAAGTTGGACGCGAACTAGGCGCTGCCTTAGGCGCTGATCCTGATTTAGTAGAGAGCGCATGTTTAGCACATGATTTAGGCCATCCACCCTTTGGTCACAATGGTGAAACGGCGCTTGCAGAGATCGCGCGCGCGTGTGGTGGCTTCGAAGGTAATGCACAAAGTTTTCGAATTTTGACTCGCCTTGAACCAAAGACACTTAATCTAGAAGGTGAGAGCGCTGGTTTAAATCTCACACGAGCAACTCTCGATAGCGCTATCAAGTATCCATGGAGTGCAAATAAGAATGCACAAAAATTTGGCGTCTATCAGGATGACCTCAAGATATTTGAGTGGGTCAAGCTAGGTGTTACGCATGCACAAGCCCCATTAGAAGCTCAGATTATGGATTGGGCAGATGATGTCGCATACAGCGTCCATGATTTCGAAGATTCGGTCCACTCCGGTCAGATAAAGGTAGATTCACTTCCGAACGATCTAGAGAGTTTTTTTGAAGTTGCACAGAGCGATTACTTATCTGATGTAACTGCGCAGGAAATTAACGATGCATACGCACGTTTAACGAAGCTCTCTTGCTGGCCTCGAACTTTCGATGGTTCGCATGAGAGTCTTGCTCGACTAAAAGATCTCACTAGCCAATTAATCGGCAGATTTGCTCAAGTAGCTGAGCGGGCAACTCGCGACAAATATGGCGCCGGAGAGCTTTCCCGCTATCACGCACATTTAATCGTTCCACGCGAAGAACGTGTTGAAGTTGCTCTCATTAAATCGTTTGCAGCGCATTACATCTTCCGGGCTGAGCAATCACAAGAGCGCTATCTCCATGAGCGAGCCCTTATTCATCGCCTTGCAGAGGGATTGTTGGAAACCGATGGCGCGCTGTTGGAGCGCAATTTTGCCCGTTCCTGGGAGGCGGCGCGAGGTCAGGATGAGGGAGCCAGACTTCGCATTGTCGTTGACCAAATAGCCTCCCTCACAGATCCAGCGGTGCCGCTTCTGCTTGCCAGACTTGCCTCGCGCACCTGATGCTTAAACATAGGATGTGACCATGGCTGGAAGAATTCGCGATGAGGATGTCTCGCACATACGTCACTCCAGTCATATAGACGATGTAGTCGGAGATTATGTTCAACTGAAGAACGCTGGTGGTGGGCAGAAAAAAGGGCTTTGTCCATTTCACGACGAGAAGAGCCCATCGTTTCATGTAACACCGAGCAAAGGTTTTTATCATTGTTTTGGTTGCCAGACTGGCGGTGACGTCATCTCTTTTGTCATGAAAATCGAACATATGTCTTTCACTGAAGCGGTGGAACGACTTGCCGACCGAATGAATTATCAGCTCACCTATGAAGATGGGCCAACGCGAACTGGTGGTAGCGATCGAAAGCGCCTGCTTGAAGCAAACCGATTGGCTGCGCTTTTCTATCAAGAACAGCTGCAACAGCCAGGGCCAGCGCAAGTAGGTCGAGAGTTTTTACAATCCCGTGGCTTTGATAAGGATGCGGCAGCGCGATTTGGAGTGGGCTATGCCCCTGATGAATGGGATGCGCTCTCAAAACATCTCAAAGCGCGCGGCTTCACCGACGCCGAATTGGAATTAGCGGGATTAACAAAAGAGGGACAACGTGGATATATCGATCGTTTTCGCAATCGATTGGTCTGGCCCATACATGAAATATCTGGAGATGTTGTCGGTTTCGGCGCTCGACGCTTAAGCGAGGCTGATACCGGACCGAAGTACCTCAATACCCCTGAAACACCGATTTATAAAAAGAGTGCGCTGCTCTATGGACTTGAGATTGCTAAGAAAGAGATTGCAAAGAAGCGCCAGGTTGTCGTTGTTGAAGGATATACCGATGTGATGGCAGCGCATTTGGCGGGAATTGAGACAGCAGTTGCTACCTGTGGCACAGCATTTGGCGATGAACATATTCGAATCTTGCGTCGATTATTGATGGATGACGATGCCTTCCGCGGCGAAGTGATCTTCACCTTCGACGGCGATGCTGCAGGACAGAAGGCAGCGCTGCGCGCTTTCGATGATGATCAGAAATTTGTCTCACAAACCTTCGTGGCCGTTGAGGAGCGAGGGCTTGATCCATGTGATCTCCGCATTAAAGATGGTGATGCGGCAGTTCGCGACTTGATCGCCCGACGTGTCCCACTCTTTGAGTTCGCCATCAAATCTAAGTTGAAACTTTTCAATCTTGCCACTGCCGAAGGTCGGGTGAGCGCACTAAAAGAATGCGCCCCACTCATCATGAAAATTCGAGATAAAGCGCTTCGACCAGAGTATGTACGCGCTCTTGCGGGTTGGATTGGCATAGATATCGAATTGGTTCGTGAAGCAGTCGGCAGAAATAGCCGTGAAAGCGCTTCGGGTGCTCGAACAAATGTCGAAAAGAGCTCACCAACTTATCTTTTAGAGCGTGAAGTAGTTAAATCCATTTTGCAATTCTCTGATATTTCATCAACTTGGCGCGAATTAGCAGTCGATGATTTTTCTGATGAATCACTTCGCGTGGTTTTTGCGCTCATCAGTGAGCGCCCACAAGCCCTCTCAGATCTCACAGAGCTAATGCGTGAACTGGAGCCAGATAGCGCCGCATTGATCACCGAATTGACTGTCGAGCCGCTACGTTCTGCTGAGGCAACGGAGAGTTTTGTGGCGAGCTTGATAGCGCGGGTACGTGAGGTTTCGCTCACGCGAAAGATCGCCGAGTTGAAATCAACGCTGCTGCGCCTTGATCCTGAATCTGCCGAGTACGGGCCAACATTCTCTGAGCTCATCGCTCTTGAGGCCCTTCGTCGTAGCCTCCACGAACAGGGCCTTGGCGAGGCGCTGCTCTAAGCCATCGTCTTTTGGGCTATCCAGCCCTGTTTTCGCCTCTGGGGTACCGCTGCGATAAAGTACGCCGGGTTCATTCCCCGATAGCTCAATTGGCAGAGCAGCCGGCTGTTAACCGGCAGGTTCTTGGTTCGAGTCCAAGTCGGGGAGCTTTTCTTACCTAGCAATAAAGTTTCTCTCAGGGACCTTTGAGTTTATGAGGTGATGATTACCGCCATGGCTAGCCGTTTCTTCTTCCGTACACCACTGCGTTCACCAAACGCTCGGGCAACCCTTGCCTTCTTTATCGGAATGGCCATTGCTGGCGGCGGCGCCTATGCGGTGACCTCGACCTCACCAAAGATTTCAGCATGCGTGGATAACCGCACCAAAGTCATGTACCTCACTGAAAAAACTAAGTGTCCTGTGGGGCGCACTTTGGTCAGCTGGAACGTTTCGGGACCTGAAGGTCCTGCTGGTAAGGATGGGGTTACAAAAGATAATTCGGGAAACTTATCCATCAAAGATATTTCCAAGAAAGTTCTGCCCACTGTGGTCTCAATCTCTGTTACTTCCACCAGTGGTGGCGGAACCGGATCTGGTTCTGTGATTCAAAGCGATGGCTCAAAGAGCTTTATCGTGACAAATAACCATGTGATTGATGATGCTGTCCTCAATGGGAAAGTGAAAGTCGAATTCCAAGATGGAACTGAACTTGATGCGACGATCAAGGGGCGCGATATCGCCTACGACTTGGCGGTGCTCCAAGTAAGTAAAGGCAATCTACCCACCATTGAGATTGGCGACTCATCCAAGTCCGTAATTGGCGATCTCTCGATTGCCATTGGTTCGCCGCTTGGCCTCGCTGGCACGGTGACCAGTGGAATCATCTCTGCGCTCAATCGTCCAGTACTAGCAGGCACGACGAATAGAGCTTCCTATATCGACGCGCTGCAAACAGATGCAGCGATAAATCCAGGCAACTCTGGGGGCCCACTCGTTGATGGTCAGGGGCGAATGATCGGAGTCAATTCGGCGATTGCATCCTTAGATTCATCACCGGCAAATAGTGGATTGGGTTTTGCAATTCCTGTGAATCAAGCGATGCGAGTAGCAAACGAAATCATCGCCACTGGGAAATCAACTAGACCGTTCCTTGGCGTTGAATTCGATCAAACCTATAGCGGAAATGGGAAGATTCTCGGGCTAGAGAAGGGTGAGGCTGCCGACAAAGCTGGCATCCCCGTCAATAGCACGATTAAGTCAATCGATGGATTCCTCATCAAGAGCGATATCGATGCGGTTGTTCGCATTCGCTCATATGCGCCAAATAGCACCGTATCGATCACTGTAGAACTGCCTAGTCGGGAGACGAAAACGTTTTCAGTGACCTTGGGCTCTAAGCCAGCCAATCAATAGCCACTAGGCTAACGACATGGCTGAATTCCATTTGAAAATCTCTCTACCTGATCGACCTGGTTCCCTTGGGTCAGTTGCTTCCGCAATTGGATTTGCAGGTGGCGATATTCGAAATTTCACTGTAGTCAGCAACGAAGGTGGAAAAGGAATTGATGATGTGGTGATCGCGATTCCAGGGACCGACCCGACTGATCTATTAAATGTATTGGGACAGATCGGCGGAGTCGAAGTTCTTTCTATAGAACCTATCAAGCAATCAATTAAATAAATTTGCGGAGCGATTGCCCGCTATTAAAAGGCGCGGCTTCATCGTAAGTAAGTTCCAATAAGCGATTCCACTTGGCAGTGCGCTCAGATCTATGGGTGGAGCCCACTTTTATCTGCCCAGCCGCGCTTCCAGTAGCAAGGTCGACGAGCCAACTCTCCTCTGTCTCACCTGATCTGGCAGATACAACCGTGTTCCAATTATTTCGCTTTGCCAAACCAAGCGTTGAGATTGCAGCGAATAGCGTTCCTGCTTGATTCGGTTTGATCAAGATGGCATTCGCTTCGCTCTTAGACAGGCCTACTTCAAGCCTCGATGATTGCGTTGCATACCGATCGTCGCCAAGAATTTGAATTCGTGCGACTAGAGCACGTTGCGCGAGCCATCCTGATTCATCATCTTCCGCCGCACCATCCTCAACCGAGATGATGGGATACTTATCTAGCCAAGCGCTCCAGTGAGCCACAAAATCGTCTGAGTCTAAGGCGACCTCATTGCCATTCTTATGAATGAGATATTTGCCGTTGCTGAAAAGTTGATTTGCTGCGATATCGAGAGCGATATGTGCTTTTCCCGACAACCCAACTTCAGAGATTGCATCAGAAACTAAGGCGATTGCTTCTTCATCGCTTCCCAATCTTGCGGTCAGGCCACCTTCATCTGCAACGAGGGAGGTATCAAAGCCTTTCGAAGCAAGGCTCTTTTTAGTTGCTTCCCTAATTCTCCATACCCATTCCAGGCCTTCACTAAATGATGAAGCGCGAGTGGGGATTGCGAGAATATCTTGAATATCGATTGCGCTAGCTGCATGCGCGCCACCAGAGAAGATATTGACCATTGGCATAGGCAGTACAGGTGCGCAGTTTAGGTGCGCGGCAATCACTTCGAAGGGCTGGGAGTTACTTTGCTTTGCGTACGCCAACCAGGCGGCAATGGTGATCGCCACTGGGATATGTCCACCATAGCGAGATTGGGTTGCTGAAGGATCGATGGTGCGCAACGCTCGATCCAGCTCGTAAAAGTCATTTCCGGCAAGGCCAATCAAAGAAGGTGAAACTTCGCGCGCGAAACGTTCGATTGCCTGTTGCACGCTCTTTCCGTCGTACGAATCTCCATCATCGCGCAAGAAGAGCGCTTCATGGCTACCAGTGCTCGCACCGGCGGGAGCGATAGCAATCGCAAGATGTGAGCCGATATGAACTCGCGCGGCCACTGTTGGATTTCCTCGAGAATCGAGGACTTGCCAGAGGTCAATCTGCGAAATTTCGCTCAACGCTACAGCACTCCAAATTTTGCAAATGCTTCGCTGGGTGACATTCCTTCCTTTACCGCTTTGCGAAAGAGATTCTCGCCGGAATTCTTCTCCTCTACGAACGCAATCACCTGTGGAATTAAATGATTGGGAACGACAACAACACCATCAACATCGCCAACGATTAAATCGCCTGGATTAATTTGTACTCCATCTATTTCGCCAGGCACATTATGTGCAACAACTTCATAACGACTATTGATATCAATTGGCCATGTGCCCGTTCCAAATACTTTGAAACCAAGCGCTCGAGTCCGTGCAACATCGCGCACAGGAGCATCAGTAAGCGCCCCAGCAGCTCCTTTAAATTTGCAGGCATTGGAAAGTAATTCGCCCCAGAGCGCAGATGCGTGTCGACGACCAGATGGTTTAATGAAGACATCATCTTTGCCAATTGCATCGAGCGCTTTAAGTAAACCGACGTATGGGATTTCTGGAGCAACCTCAACCGGCTCGAGCTTCACCGGAAAGGCATAGCCCATCATCACGCCATCGCCAGAGATCATTGCGATATCCGAGCCCAGCACTTGGTTTCGAAAGCCAAGGTGGTCAAGGCAATCGGAGGTCAAGGCGGCGTTAAAAATCGGGCGGAGCGGATCTAGGTCAGGGCGCAATAGTGAGGTCATGAGCCAAAGGGTAGGGGCAGCGTGGCTCTAGCCGCTACAACTAGCGCGCTATGTAGCAGCACTCTCAACAAGAGGTCGAGAGTCAGAAACAATTATTTACCTGTGTCTTTCCTCATAAAAATTGACAAGTTCCGCAATATGAACAAATCTTGGCCACGTAGTTCTGCTACAACAAACCCTCGCAGAGAATGGAATATGGATGCGTAAAGGCACATATAAATTCGTTGCTGGTCTATTTGCTATCGCACTTCTCGCAGCAGGTTGCTCATCCTCGAGCGACAGCGCGTCAGAAGAGACCGCATCGGAAGAGTCAGCTGAAGTAGTAGCTGATCCTGAGCTCGAAATCTTTACCTGGTGGGCTGCAGGTGGAGAAGCAGCAGGCCTTGCCGGCTTGGAAGCTGAGTTCGCAGCAAACAACCCAGATACTAAGTACATCAATGCCGCAATTTCTGGTGGCGCCGGTGTAAACGCAAAGGCAGTTCTTCAGAGCCGCCTCGATGCAAATGATCCACCAGACTCATTCCAAGCACACGCTGGTATGGAGCTTGACGGTTACGTCAAGGGTGGACAGCTCGAAGACCTCACCTTCCTTTACAAAGAGCAAGGTTGGGACACAATCTTCCCAGCAGATCTCGTGAAGACTCTTACCGTTGATGGAAAGATCTACTCAGTTCCAGTGAACATCCACCGTGCAAACGTACTTTGGTGGAACCCTGCAACTGCTGAGAAGGCTGGCATCACTGCCGCTCCAGCAACGCTCGATGAGTTCTTCGCAGCTCTCGATAAGTTCAAGAAAATTGGAATTCCAGGACTAGCACTTGCTGGTAAGGGTGACTGGGCAATTGCTCACCTCCTTGACTGGATGCTCCTTGCAACTCTTGGTCCAGATGCATTCGAAGGTCTCTTCAACGGCAATACTTCCTGGACTGGTCCAGAAGTTGAAGCTGCATTGAAGAACTTCCAGAAGGCGCTCTCTTATGGAAATAAGGGTGCAGGAAACCTCGACTGGCCAGACGCTGGCAAGCTCGTAACCTCTGGCAAAGCAGGCTTCTTCATCATGGGCGACTGGGCATCTGCGCAGTGGCAAGCTGATGGCTTGACGCTTGGAACTGACTACACCTGGGCACCTGCTCCAGGAACTGTAGGCGTGTACCAGTGGCTATCAGATTCCTTCACACTTCCTGTTGGTGCAAAGCACCGCAATGCAGGAATTGCCTGGTTGACTGTTGCTGGCTCCAAGGCCGGACAAGATGCCTTCAATCCAAAGAAGGGCTCAATCCCAGCTCGTACCGATGCTGATACCGCCCTTTATGACGATTACCTCAAGGCTGCTATGGAGCAGTGGAAGACAGACCGCCTCGTCGGTTCAACTGTCCACGGCGTCACTGGCAACAACGCTTTGATGGCTGCATACAACGCAGCAGTTGGTAAGTACTTCAGCGGTGGCGCAAAAGATAACAAGGGCCTCGCTGCAGATCTCCAAGCTGCATACGATGCAGGACAGGCTTAAATCTCTTAAGCCGTAACGCAGTAATGAACTGGTGGGCAGGCAACTGCCCACCAGTTTCATGATTACCTCAATTGCAGTAGAGAAAGAAATTAGAAATTAGAAATTAGAAAATAGGTGAGATAACAACGATGGCGCTCCAGACGAACAGGCGATTCTCCACTTGGATAGGTGGCTTCTTGCTCGTCGTGCCGTCAATTGCCGCTGTAGCAGTGTTCGTCTACGGCATGATTGCGTGGACCGTTCGGATTTCGATGACAGATCGAATTAGCGCCTCCATCAAAGAGCCTAAGTTCGTAGGTTTACAGAATTACTCGAATCTCATCTCAGATTCTCGATTTACTCATGCGTTTGAAAATCTTCTCAAGTTCACTTTCGTCTTTATTGTTGGCACAACAATTGCTGGCTTCATCATGGCTTTGCTTTTGGAGAAGGGAATCAAAGGCGAGGGGTTCTTCCGCTCTTTCTATCTTTATCCGCTAGCAATCTCTTTCATTGCGATGGGAACAGTGTGGAACTGGCTACTTAATTCGAATGTCGATGCGGATGCTGGTGGACTTAATTTACTTTTGCAAAAAGCGGGCTTGGGATTCTTACAGAACTCTTGGTATCTATCTGAAAATGGAGCCGCCTATGCGTTGGCGCTCCCAGCAATCTGGCAGATGGCAGGGTACGTTCTCGCACTATTTCTCGCTGGATTCCGTGGCATTCCAGATGATTTACGTGAAGCCGCGCGCGTTGATGGCGCTTCCGAATCGAAGATTTACCGATACGTGCTCTTCCCGCAACTGACTCCAACTCTCTTCACTGTTTTAATTATTTTGGGCCACGTGTCCATGAAGGTTTTTGATTTGATCATCGGCATCAATGGAAAGTCTTATGTCACCCAAGTTGTTGCTGTCTACATGTGGGAGTCCACATTCGATCAGCGAAACTACGCAAAGGGAACAGCTATTGCGGTCGTTCTTTTGCTTCTTATTGCCTTGATTATCGTTCCTTACCTACGTTGGGTTATTAAGCAGGAAGAGGAGAATCGATGAGCGCCGAATTGCTCGAGAGAAAAATCACTCCGCTAGCGAATAGGAGAAAACGCTCCGGAAAAGAACAATTCTGGTTAATCTTCCGGTACGCCTCGCTTACCTTCATCTGGTTCCTGATTGTGATGCCGATCTACGTTTTGGTGGTCAATTCACTCAAAGGCGTTAAGGATGTTTACCTGGTAAATGCTTTCGATCTACCAAAGAGCTTAGATTTTTCAGCTTGGCCAACGGCGTGGAGTGGCGGCGATTACTTCTCGGCATTTAGCTTGGGTGAATCGATGCTTCGTACGCTCTTTTTCGTCCTGCAATCCTCGATCATCTCGGCAATCATCGGGTCGATCAACGGGTACGTATTTGCTAAATGGAAGTTTCCAGGCTCAAACGTGGTTTTCACACTCTTCCTCTTTGGAATGTTTATCCCTTACCAGGCAGTGATGATTCCGCTGGTGCAATTTGTTACAAACCTAGGGGTCAACAAAACAATTTATGTGCTGGTGATGGCGCACGTCATTTATGGAATTCCGATCTGCACGCTCATATTCAGAAATTACTACGCAAGCATTCCAGATGAATTAATCGAGGCAGGTCTGGTTGATAAGGCTTCACGAATTCGAATCTATCGCTCAATCATTCTGCCGCTTTCATTACCTGCATTCGTGGTCGTGCTCATTTGGCAGTTCACCTCGGCGTGGAACGACTTCCTCTTCGCAATCTTCTTGACTGGTGGATCACCAAAATTATCGGTTGCTACAACTGCGCTGAACTTCATCACTGGTTCAAGCAACCAAGTCTTCTATGGCTTGAATATGACGGCATCCTTAATCGTCTCGTTGCCAACCCTAATCGTCTATATCTTCTTGGGGCGCTACTTCTTGCGCGGATTGCTCAGCGGTTCACTCAAGGGATAAGTACAGGCGCTCCATTTAGTAGCTCCTTGGCGCGCACCACAGCGCGCTCTCTCTGGTCGTCGCTCAGGTAATTCACCTGTGATATGCCTGCTACCCGCACCGCCATGATGGTTCCTGTATGAGAGGAAACGTTCTGCGGAATCACGCCTGCGTGAAGTGAATACGAGTGGAGAAAGTTCTGCACCGTCTGCGCTACCAAATCACGGTGCGCAACGAGTGCGATTGCCTTGAGATTTAGATGGGCGCACATGTAAGCCACATCAAAGACTGGAGCGCCTTGATGCGTCACCTCAAAATCCAAGACCCACGTTCCGCTTGGGCCATGCAGAACATTTTTAGGACTGAAGTCACCGTGTACTGCGCACTCTTGAGATTCCATCAGCTCTGCTGACAGTTCATTAATGAGGGGAGCGAACTCTGGCCAGGTGCGCGCCATGCCACCGTAAAACGCACCCGCACGCAGATCGAATAATCGCTTCTTCCCTGCGGCAATTCGAGTAGGCAACGCGCGTGCCCGCGTCTTGGTATGCCATGTTGCGAGAATTTTTCCTAATGTCGTGCCAACTTCTGGCTCCACAATTCCGGAGAGCATCGAATATCGCCAGTCATGCATATCTGCTGCTGCTAATTCGATAGCAATGGCAAGTTCTTCATCGCTTCTTGAAATTAGTCGCGGCACATTCTCTGGCGTAATAGCGCCAAAAAGCTCGATTGCATCTGCCTCAGCGAGAATTCGGTCGACATCAGCTTCCCATTGTCCGGGAACTCTTAATTGCGCTAATGCACGTTTTACGACGGCACCATTCGTGCCTGCCCAAGAGATTTTGGCGGTATCGCAAGAAACGCCACCAGAGAGCAGATCTACAGTGAAATCATGTTTACCGAGCAATTTCTCGAGGGTGCGCTGCGCAAAAACCTCGCTCATGGAGCAAGCGCTATTAATTCTGCGATATGGACAACTCTAGTTTTCACCCGTGCTTTACGGAGCGCGCTCTTAAGTTGGCGCGTACATCCAGGGTTGACGCTGACGAGAAAATCAAGCTCAAGTGCTTTAATCGCTGCAACTTTAGGAGCGATGACTCGCTTGCTGTCACGAGAACGTAGTAGTGAGTA
>Ga0315899_10001254_pt1 | contig 29218 bp, 24 predicted proteins | sample LakEriMetagenome_2_FD_203518 | JGI IMG/M metagenome (GOLD analysis project Ga0315899, IMG submission 203518) | Freshwater fungal communities from buoy surface, Lake Erie, Ohio, United States - Buoy 4 MA112 | ecosystem: Environmental > Aquatic > Freshwater > Lake | place: USA: Lake Erie, Ohio... | reverse complement strand
CCTGTACTCGACGAATTGCCTTTACGGAGCGGGGTTATCCCCGAACGAGGACCGCCACCACGTCCATGACGTTGGTGCCTGTGGGGCCGGTGCGCAGCAGCGCGTCGGCGGCATCGAGTGAATACCAGGAGCGCCCAGTGGCCAGATCTTCTTCGGGGACGCGGCCGGCGCGGCGGGCGAGAGCGGGCACTGCGGCATCCACGATGGCGCCGGCGGCATCGGTGGGACCGTCGCGGCCGTCGGTGCCGGCGGCCAGCACCATGGTGCGCCACGCATGGCGGTCGCCACGAGCGGCGGCCTGTTCGAGCGTGAGCGCCGCCGACAGGGCGAGCACCTGCATGCGGCCGCCGCGCAGAGGCTCGTCAGCCACGGCGGCGGTGCCAGCCACCGCGGCGCCCGGCGGCAGCAGCGTGTCCAGATCATCGGTAAGCGGCAGGTGCGCGGCATGGGCTTCGCGTAGGGCTTCATCGCGGCGCGCGTCATCGTCGTCGCTGACCTGCAGCGCCCGTTCGATGGTGTTGCGCAGATGCACGACCGGTTCCCCCCCGGCCACCAGCAGCGCCGTTTCTCCGGCGGGAAGCCGACGCGCAATGGCCAGTGCGCGGCGGGCCAGCAGATCACCCAGCGCGGCCGCGTCGCCCGCCAGCGGTTCGTCATCCACCTGCACATGCGTCAGCCCCGCGTCGCGGGCGCGCGCGGCCAGGGCATTCACGGCGTCGGCGTTGCGCGCCACGAGCGTGTAGCTCACGCGGGCAAAGGCGGGGTGCGACGGCGCAGCGGTGGCGGGCGGCGTACCGGTGCCGGTGAGGCCCAGTACCTGCGACGTGGCCCGCTGCAGGCGGGCGCGCATGTCGTGTGCGTCGAGCAGCGCCAGGAACGTGGCCTCGTCGAGCGGATCGGGGGAGCAGGGACCGGACCCGATCACCGACGGATCGTCGCCGATGACATCGCTGATGGCGAAGGCAGCGATGTGTCGCGCGTCGCGCGCGGCGAGCGCCGTGGCCAGCCGCCCGGCGCCAAAGCGCAGCACGCGCCGGCGAATGGCATTCATCTCGTGAATCGCCAGCCCGCTTTCGAGCAGCGTCTGCGCCAGGTTGGCGAGGTGTGCCTGCGCCGCCTCGGCTGAGCCCACGGCTTGCGAAAGCGCGGCGATGGGCGCCGCGCACAGCGCCGTCGTACCTCCCGACAGGAGAACCAGCACGACGGCGTCGGGCTCCATGTTCTGGAGCAGATCTTCCAGCGCTTCGGCCGCGGCAAGCGACCGCGGCCCGGGCACGGGATGATCGCCCTGCATCACGCGCAGCGTATCGGCGACCGGCAGGCCGTGCCACTCGCTGCGCTGCGGTTCATGCGCGGTCACGACGATCCCGCCGGTTACCGGCGTGCGCTGTTCGGTGAGGGCGGCGAAAGCACCGGCGGCCATCGCCGGCGCGGCCTTGCCGAGCGCAATGAGGTACACCGGCTGCGCGAGCGCCGGCGTGAGTGCCGTGGCGTTCCACCAGGCATGTACGGCGTCGCGGGTGCGCGCAAATGGCGCCGCGCCCTGCACGGCCGCCTCGTGCAGGGCGGTGAGCAGGGCGCGGGGGTTGGACAACGGGTTCACGACGCCGGGAAAACCGCCACGCGGTTACTTCGTGCCGGCGGACTTGGTGATGGCGTCACCCAGCTGCGTGTACGCATCGGCCGACATCTGATTGAACGGCGTGGTGATGTACGCGATCTTGCCCTGGGGATCGATCACATAGAGGTGCCGCTTGTGGTAGCCGGTGCCGGCATTGGCGCCGTAGGCCACCCCCACCTTGCGCTCCGTGTCGGCGGCGAAGTGGAAGGGGAACTTGGCGTCCTTGGCCCACGAAACGAGCGCCGTGTCGGGATCGACGCTCACGCCCACGAGCGTGACCTTCTTTCCGCCCTTGAACAGATCGGCGTACTTGTCGCGGTACGACTCCATCTGCACGGTGCAGCCGCTGGTGCGCGCCTTGGGGAAGAAGGCGAGGACGACCGTTTCGCCCTTGTGCTCGGAGAGCTTGAACGGCTTGGCGTCCACGCCCTTGGCGGTGACGGTGGTCACGGTGAAGTCGGGGGCCGCATCGCCGACCTTGAGGGCCGTCTGTGCCCCGGCGAACGCGGGAACCATGGTGACGGCGGCCACCAGCACGGCCATGCGCGAAACGCAACGCGAACGGAAGGACATCGGAACTCCTGAAGGTTGAGACGGACCGGAACGGACTGCAGGAAGGCTACCCCACCGGGGCGTCGATTGTCCACGTGTGGAACGGGACAGTGACCGCGCTGGAGGACAACGACCGCCCGGAAGCGGGGGTTTCCGTGGCAAAACCGGCGCAAGGGTGGTGGCATGGCCCCTGCCTTGGACGGGGATGTCGGCGGTGCACGGTGCCCGCCGCGATCCGTAAGGAGGATTCCATGTCCGCGCTCGTGTCCCGTCTTCGATTGGCCGCGGTGCCCCTGCTGGCCCCCGTGGCCGTGGGCGTGCTTACCGCATGCAGCGACAATGACCGCCGCGTGGACGAGCAGCTGCGCGCCGACCTCATGGCCGCGTCGCAAGCGCCGGCCAACCGTCAGCAGTTCATGAGCCCCGCGGAACTTGGGCTTCCGCCGGGGTACGCCCCTGGGTACACGCAGGGGTATGCGCCGTACCCGGGCCAGTACCCGCCGGGCTATCCGCAGCCCTATCCCCCGCAGGCGTATCCCACACCGTATCCGGCGCCGGCGCCGGCGCGGGTGGTCTATGTGCCGCAGCAGGGCACCGTGCGCCGCGTGGGGACCGCGGGTGACGGTGGCAGCGCGAGCGGCAGCCGCCGTGAGGTGGTCGACGAGCGTCGCCAAACGGAAAAGGGCGCCATCATCGGTGCGGCGAGCGGTGCGGCCATTGGCGTGATCTCCTCGCGTGACCGGGCGAGGGGCGCGGCCATTGGCGCGCTTGGCGGCGCGGTGCTGGGCGGTCTCATCGGACATCAGGTGCGCTCGCCGCGCTGACGCGCTCGGCACAGGGCGTGTTCGCGAAGGGGATGGGCGTCACCGAACGGGCGGCACGTTCCGTGTGCCACGGGTACACCCAGGGCAGGGGGAGCTGACGACGGCAACCGTCCAAGCGGTTGTGGTGTCAGAAGAGTTGCAGGGAGAGGACCGCAGGAGTTCGGCCGCCTCGTGGAGGGGGCACCGGACGGGGGACGACCCGGAACGACCAATCGCGTGGGGGCGAGGTCGTCACCCGGGTCGTTTGCCGTTCCAGCCGGTATGTCCGCCGACGCGGAGTCGCGGAGGACGCCCACCGTGGTGCGGTTCCCCGCAGACCCGTGTCACGCAATGACCATGAGTTGCCGCGCGGCGACCCGCACCCGAATCTCGGCACCACGACTGCCATACCGCTCACCGTCGGCTTCGAAGGAGAGCGGGGCAGGAGCGATGATGGTGAACGTGTCGCCCGTACAGTGCGTCACCGCGGCATGGTCGAGATGCGTGCCGCGCACGGCGCGCAGGAACACTCCGGGGCGCTCGAGCGGCGAGAGGGCGCGAATGTTCACGCAGTCGAGCGCACCGTCATCGAGCTGGGCGTCCGGCGCAATGCGAAACGTGCCGCCGAAGGTGTGCCCGTTGGCAAAGACCGTGAGCAGATGCGCCCCGTCCTGCCGCGTCTGCGGCGTGATCAGCGAGGCGTGGTAGCCGGCGTAGCCGAAGAGCGCGCGAAGCGCCGTCACGACATACGCGGCGGTCCCCGACAGCCACGACCGCCGTTGCATGCGTTCCAGCACTTCCACGTCGAAACCCAACCCCGCGGCATTCACGAACGGAATGTCGTCGATGTATCCCACATCGATGTGGCGGGTTGCTCTGCGAGCGACCCGCTCGGTCATGGCCTGCACGTCGTGTGCGGGCGTACCGAGCGACTTCACGAGGTCATTGCCGGTGCCGGCCGCATAGATGGCCAGCGGAATCGCCGTCGGGTTGCCCGGGCCTGCCGCCTCGAGGAGGCCGCGCACAACGTGGTGTACCGACCCGTCGCCGCCCACGACGGCAATCACCGTGGCGCCATCGTCGCAGGCGGCGCGTGCGCAGCGGCGTTCATCCCCCGCGGCGCGCGTGTCGTAGCGCCGCAGCGGCCCGAGCGCGCGCAGTGCCTGCTCCGCCGACACGGCTCGTGCCTGCGCCGCGCCGCGTCCTGCTGCCGGATTCACGATGAGAGCAATCACGCGGGGCGGGATGGGAACGTGTGTAGTGGCGGGGCCCGGTGTTTCGAGCCACGCTGCCGCCGGAACGGAAACAGTGCACGACCGTGTGGCGCGTCACTGACGGTAGCCACGGTACGCACCAGCTTGCCGGACAAGTTACCCTCGCGTGTGCGGATGGGGGCGCGGGGGGCGCGCCATCGGCCAGCGGTCGACGTGCCTGCCGGCAGCGACCCGGTAGTGGGTTTCGACATCCACAGGGGGTCGAGCAGCGATTCGGCCAACCGCGCCTTCCGCGTGGCCAACCCGGACTTCCGCGACATCAGCATTCGGCTCGAGGGCACGTACAACGGCGGTGCCTTCACTTCCGTCCGCGATGTGAACGCCAAGCCGGACGTGCCGCTGTCGAAGCCGCTCACGATCGGTGCAGGCGGTGACGACGTGACGGTCACGATCGACATGACCGAGTGGTTCCTGCGCCCCAACGGCGGCCTCTACTCCCCCGCCGTGGGGAACAGCGCCGGCTTCGTGCGCGCCAGGATCCGGAACAACATCCGGAACGCCTTCCGCGCGTTCCGTGACAAGAATCGCGGCGGCAAGAACGACGACGACCGCTGAACGCCGCTCAGGAGAGACACCCCGGCATCCCGTGCATCTGGCGGCGGGATGCCGGGGCTCGTTCACGGAAGATCGATGTGCGCGATGCCGCTGGCGGCTCAGCGCGAGGGCGACGCCGCGCCTGCGGCCACGACGGCCGCGCCAAGGGCAGTGTACGCATCTTCCGACATCTGATTGAACGGTCGCGCGATGTAGGCAATGCGCCCCTGCGGATCGATGACATACAGGTGCCGCTTGTGCCAGAGCATGCCGCTGGCGCCATAGGCCTTGCCCACGATCTTGTTGCCGTCGGTGGCGAACCGGAACGGGAAGTTCTTCTTGCGCGCCCAACCGGTGAGGTCCGCCACATCGTCGGTGCTCACCCCCACGAGCGTGACCTCCTGCCCGCCCTTGAACAGCGTGGCGTACCGGTCGCGGTACGCTTCCATCTGGGTCGTGCATCCGGGGGTGCCCGCCTGCGGGAAGAAGGCCAGCACCACCGTTTCACCGCGATGCGCCGAGAGCGTGAAGGGGGCCGTATCGGCACCCTTGGCCGTCACGGTGGTGACGGTGAAATCGGGCGCCAGGTCGCCCACCTTGAGCGTCTGGGCGGCGAGGGGATCCGCGGCGATCAGCAGCGCCAGCGGGAGCAGTGTGCGGAGTGTGCGGGGCAACGGATCCGTTCCGAGTCATGAGTAGGAGTGCCGGCTTTCGAGTCTAATGCACCAGCGGAAACGTCAGCGCACCGGTTCCCGCGCGCGAGGCCGCCCCGCCCGCCCCGCCGCCCCGTGAGCGGATCCCTGAGGGGGTGACGCCGGCGCACGGAGGAGCGGAGCGACGGAGGGCGCACGGCCACCCCGGAAGAGAGCAGCGAACGGGGTGAGCGGGAGCAGGCGGGGCGTGTTGCCCGGGAACGCCACGGCCCACGCCCACGACCCACGAACTTCGACCCACGACCCACGAACTTCGACCCACGACCCACGACCGGCAAACCGCCGAAGGCACAACGGGCCCCGAGCCGAAGCCCGGAGCCCGTTCCGCTGCCACCGAAACGATCAGCGCGAGACCAGCGACCGCAGTACGTACGGCAGGATGCCCCCGTGCGTGTAGTACTGCATCTCCTCCGGCGTGTCGATGCGGCAGCGCACGCTGAACGTCTTCACCGCCCCGTCCATGGCCGTCGCCTTCACCGTGAGCGTGGCCCGCGGCGTGAGCGATTGGTCGAGTCCCACGATCTCGTAGCTCTCGAAACCCGTCAGCCCGAGCGACTGGCGCGTCTCGCCGTTCACGAACTCGCACGGCAGCACGCCCATGCCCACCAGATTCGACCGGTGGATGCGCTCGAAGCTTTCGGCGATCACCGCGCGCACTCCCAGGAGCATGGTGCCCTTGGCCGCCCAGTCGCGCGACGACCCCGTGCCGTACTCCTTGCCGGCGATGACGATCTGCGGCACCCCGGCCGCCTGACGCGCCATGGACACGTCGTAAATGGCCTCCGGCTCGGCGCCGGGCGCAGTGGCCGTCCACCACCCTTCCTTGCCGCCCGTGAGCTCGTTCTTGAGGCGGATGTTCGCGAACGTGCCGCGCATCATCACCTCGTGGTTGCCACGACGCGCACCGTAGGAGTTGAAATCCTTCTTCTCCACGCCGAGCGAGGTGAGGTACCTGCCCGCCGGGCTCGCCGCCGCGATGGAGCCGGCAGGGGAGATGTGGTCGGTGGTGATGGAATCGCCGAACATGCCCAGCACCTTGGCGCCGGCAATCGGGCGAATGCCCGGCGGCGTCATGGTCATGCCTTCGAAATACGGCGGATTCTTCACGTACGTGCTGTTGCCGTCCCACGCGTACTGGTCGCCCACCGGCGCGGCGATCTCCTGCCAGTACTTGTCGCCCTTGAACACATCGGCGTACTGCGTGGTGAACTGCTCCCGCTTCACGCTCTCGAGAATCGTGTGCTCGACTTCCTGCGGGGTGGGCCAGATGTCGCGCAGGAAGACCGGGCCGTCCGTGCCCACGCCCAGCGGTTCGGTGGCCATGTCGATGTCCATGCGGCCGGCAAGCGCGTAGGCCACCACGAGCGGTGGCGAGGCCAGATAGTTGAAGCGCGTCTGCGGATTCACGCGCCCCTCGAAGTTGCGGTTGCCCGAGAGCACCGCCGCCACGTTGAGCTTGCCGGCGTCGATCGCTTCGCTGATGGCCGTGGGCAACGGGCCGGAGTTGCCGATGCACGTGGTGCAGCCGTAGCCCACCACGTTGAAGCCAAGCGCGTCGAGCGAATCCATAAGACCCGCCTTGTGGAAATACTCCGTGGCCACCTTTGAGCCCGGGGCCAGCGACGTCTTCACCCACGGCTTGGTCGTGAGTCCCTTCGCCACGGCCTTCTGGGCCAGCAGGCCCGCGGCGAGCATCACGCTCGGGTTGCTGGTGTTGGTGCAGCTGGTGATGGCGGCGATCACCACGTGGCCGTCGGTCAGCGTGAATGTCTGGTCCTTGTAGGTGACGGACACGCCTGCCGCGTCGGCCGGGCCGCCTTCCGCCACCATGGTGGCCGCCGCCGCTCCGTTGGCAGCGGTGCCGCTCTGCACGGCGCGCTGGGCGGCAAGCGCCTCTCGGTACATGCGCTTGCTTTCGCTGAGCGGCACACGGTCTTGCGGCCGCTTGGGGCCGGCGAGACTGGGCACCACGGTGGACAGGTCCAGCTCGAGCGTGTCGGTGAACACCGGATCCGGCGTGTCATCGGTGCGGAAGAGCCCCTGCGCCTTGCAGTACGCCTCCACCAGGGCCACCTGCTCATCGCTGCGGCCCGAGAGACGCAGGTACTTGAGCGTTTCCGCGTCGACCGGGAAGAAGCCCATGGTCGCGCCATACTCGGGCGCCATGTTGGCAATGGTGGCGCGATCGGCCAGCGCGAGGCTCGAGAGGCCGGGGCCGTAGAACTCCACGAACTTGCCCACCACCTTCTTCTTGCGCAGCATCTCGGTGCAGGTGAGCACGAGGTCCGTGGCCGTGGCGCCCGCGGGCAGCTTGCCGTGCAGCCGGAAGCCGATGACTTCGGGAATGAGCATGCTCACCGGCTGCCCCAGCATGGCCGCTTCGGCTTCGATGCCCCCGACGCCCCAGCCGAGTACGCCGAGGCCGTTGATCATGGTGGTGTGCGAGTCGGTACCCACGAGCGAGTCGCAGTAGGCCAGCGTGTCGCTGCCGTCGGGCGCCGTGAACACCACCTGCGCGAGGTACTCGAGGTTCACCTGGTGGCAGATGCCGGTGCCAGGCGGGACCGCGCGGAAGTTGCGCAGCGCCGTCTGCCCCCACTTGAGGAACTGGTAGCGCTCGCCGTTGCGCTCGAACTCGAGCTCGGTGTTGAGCAGCAGCGCCGCGTCGGTGCCGTACTCGTCCACCTGCACCGAGTGGTCGATGACGAGGTCCACCGGCTGCAGCGGATTGATGCGGGTGGGGTCGCCGCCGAGGGCCACCATGGCGTCGCGCATGGCGGCGAGGTCCACGACGCAGGGCACGCCGGTGAAGTCCTGCAGGAGCACGCGCGCCGTGCGGAAGGCGATTTCCTTGTCCACGGGCGCCTTGACGTTCCAGCGCGCCAGCGCTTCGACGTCGGCTTGCTTCACGAACGCGTTGTCTTCCCCACGCAGCAGGTTCTCGAGGAGGACGCGCAGGGAGAACGGCAGCGTCTTGGCCGTGCTGCCCGCGAGGCCATCAAGGGCGGCGAGGCGGAAGTACGCATACTGACGGTCGCCCACCGTGAGGGTGGCGCGGCTGCCGAACGAATTGGGATGCGACATGCAGGGGGAGTGTCCGGCGCGCGCCGACCCCTCGGGCGGCCACGCGCGTTCGCAGTGGAGCCACTCATCGCGCCGCCGCCCTCCCCGCGGAAGGGCCCGGTACCGACGAGGCTACCGGGAAATATCGGCGGGTGCGCGGGAATTCGCTGCGGGGGGGGCGGCGACCGGGCTCAGGAGACCGGCCAGGGCCCGGAGCTCGGGCGTGGCGGTGGCAAAAAAGCGGGCATCGACGGCCTCAACGACCGGGAAGGCCCGCCGGGCGAGACGGCGGCCGGTGGCGGTGACCTCGATGCAGCGGGCGCGGGCGTCGTCGGGGTGCGGCCGCCGCTCCAGATACCCCATCTTCTCGAGGGCGCGCAGGACCTCGGAGGTCATGACGGCGTCGGTTCGGGCGTGCTCGGCGATGTCGCGCTGCGTCACCGGCGGGTGGCCCCGCTCGCGGGTGAGCCACGCGCTGCTGGCCAGCAGCACGAACTGGGCGTGCGTGAGGCCGAGCGGCTCGAGGGCGTGCCGAATGGCACGCTGCCAAGTGATGGCCACCTGCCAGAGCACGAATCCCGGGCTGGCACTGGGCTCGGGGAAGCGGGAGAGGGACGCGTTGTCAGCGGGCATGGTCAGGCGCGGTGCGCGCCGCCGCATACTCGGCCAGCCTGCGCACGGTGTGAGGAAGCCCCCGCTGAAAGCCGGGGCCCATGAGGCGGGCGAAGAGCGCGGCCAGCGGGCCGCCAATTTCGACCCGGTGCGTAATCTCGCAGCCGCCGCCGGCGAGCGGCGTGAGCTCGTGGCGAAAGCGGATGCGGACCAGGGGCAGTCGGCGATGCGGCACGAGGGTGAGGGTGTCGAACCCGTGCCCAGGGTCACAGCGCTCCAAAAGGAAGCGCAGCGGGGGGCCGGCGGCGGGGCGGAGGGACCCGGTGACGCCGGTGGCGAACGGGCCGTCGATGGAGGCGCCCCGGACATCGTCGTCCCAGGCCGCCCAGGTGGCCGGGTCGCGATAGCAGGCCCAGACGGCGTCGGCCGAGGCCGTCGAGGTGGCGGTGGCAGCAGTGACCCACGGCACGGTGGCTCCTTGATGATACGTGTACGTAGTACGGGGTTCACTCAGTATTACGTACACGTAGCAAATGCGCAAGCCCGGCGTGGCCGGCGCGGGTGGCTCCGGCCGCGGCGGGGCCCATGGGTGTGGCCTTGCCCCGGCCTGCCAGCCGACATGCCAGCCGACATGCCAGCCGACATGCCGGCCGGCGCTACCGGCCCTAGATTCCCAGCGATGCGTGTCCTGCTGGTGGAAGACGACGATACCTTGCGCGACAGTGCTACGGCGTACCTGCGCGCGTCGGGGTTTGCCGTGGATCCTGCCGCCACCGGGACGATGGCGCGAGAACTCGCCGCCGTCAGCCCCTACGACGCCGTCGTGCTGGATGTGCGGCTCCCCGACGACGACGGGTTTGCCCTGTGTACCCTGTTTCGGCGCCGGGTACCAGCCCCCCGCATTCTCATGGCCACGGCGCGGGACGGGGTGGAGGATCGCATTGCCGGCCTCGATCTCGGCGCCGACGACTACCTCGTGAAGCCCTATGCGCTCGGGGAGCTCGTGGCCCGCGTGCGCGCGTTGCTGCGCCGCCCCGATCATGCCGCGCCCACGGTGTTGCGGGTGCACGACCTGGTGCTCGATCCGGCCACGCGGGAAGCCCGCCGCGGGGCGCGGGTGATGGTCCTCACCACCAAGGAGTTTGCGGTGCTGGAGGTCCTCATGCGCGCCGCCGGCCGCGTGCTCACCCGCGAGTACATCGGCGAGCACGCCTGGGACGACAACTTCGATCCCTCGAGCAACGTCATCGACGTGTATATCGCCCGGCTGCGGCGCAAGGTGGACGGCCCGGAAGACGAACCGCTGCTCAGTACCGTGCGCGGGGCCGGGTACCGGCTGGCGGCGCCGCGCCCGTGAGCCGCCGCGTCGTGCCGGAGTTGGTCTCGTGAGTCCGGTCGCCACGGAGGGCAGCCGCCCGCGCATCCGCCTCCGCTTCACTGCGCTCTATGCCGCGACCCTGCTGGTGGTGCTCGTGGGTGCGGCGACGGTGCTGCGCTTTGCCCTGCGCGCCACCCTGCAGCGCGAGTTCGAGGAATCGGTGCGTGCGTCGGCGGGGCTGGTCACCCAGTTCTTCCGCACGGAGGTCAACGAGTATCGCACCATCGAGGCCACGCTCACGCACATTTCCGGGGAGCTGGTCTTCGAAGATCGCATCATCCGCTACCGCGCGCCCGACGGGCGGCGCTTCCGCGGCAATCGGGCGCTGGCCACGCCCGTGGTGCCCGCGCTGCGCACGCCCATGCAGTCGGTGCGCTTTCCCCTCGATGCCGACCTGGCACCGGGGTGGCAGGTGGAGGTGGACGCGAGCATGACCAATATGCTGGCGCTGCAGGCGCGCATTGACCGCTGGTTTCTCTTCGGCATTCCCCTGCTCGTACTCACGGCGGCGGTGGCCGGGTGGTGGCTGACCGGCCGGACGCTCTCGCCGGTGGGGAGTATGGCCGACGCGGCGGCGCGTATTGCCCCTGCCAGCGGCACCCGCCTGCCGGTCACCAACCCCGACGACGAGCTTGGCCGGCTCGGGACGCGCTTCAATGCGCTGCTCGACCGGCTCGACGGGGCACTGGCGCAGCAGCGGCAGTTCATTGCCGACGCGGCCCACGAGTTGCGCACGCCCATTGCCCGCATGCGGGCGCGAGTGGAACTCGCTCTGCTCAAGGCCCCCGACGTCGCCACGGGTGCCGATCGCACGGAAATTCTGCGCGCGCTCGACGCCGAACTGCGCGCCATCACGCATCAGGTCGACGAGCTGCTGCAGCTGGCCCGCGCCGATGCGGCGGGGGATGAGGCGGTCGCCCACGCCGAGCGGCTCTTTCTCGACGACCTCGTGGCCGATGAGCTGCCGCGCTGGCAGCCGCAGGCCGAGCAGCTCGGGGTCGCGCTCACGGTGGGCGCGCTGGAGGAGGCCGCCGTGCGCGGCGATGCCGTGCTGCTGGCGCGCCTCTGCGGTGTGCTGGTGGACAACGCGTTGCGCTACAGCGGCACGCCCGGCAACGTGCGCGTGTCCGTGCAGGCACGTACCGACGTCGTGGTGCTCACGGTGGAAGACAACGGCCGCGGGGTGCCGGTGGCAGACCGGGTGCGCATCTTCGATCGCTTCTTCCGCGGCGAGGAGGCGCGGCATCGCCGGGCCGACGGCAGCGGGCTCGGCCTCGCGATTGCCTCGTGGATCGTGCGGCGCCACGGCGGCACGATCCGGGTGGACGACAGTGAACTCGGCGGGGCGAGATTCGTGGTGGAGTTGGGGCGGGCAACCGTCGGCTGATGATGATCACCGCCGCCAGTGAACCAAGAACCAAGAACCAAGAACTAAAAACTAAGAACTAAGAACTGAGTACCGCGAACCTCTCGCGGACCACGGGGAATTTCTGGTTCGCAGTGAACGTTCTTCGTTGTCGGTTCTTCTCCTCCCCCCTCAGCACACCGGCAGATCACGCCGATCGGCGGAGAGCCCAACCAGTGGCCGCCGGCCAGCGCGGCGCCAGGCTTCGCGCAGGGTGCGCAGGCACTGTGCGGCGCTGACGAAGTCGCGGGCGTCCACGCATTCCTCGCACCACGCGTACAACGCGTCGAAGCTGCGCGATGCCGAGGAGTCGAGGTCGAGCGCTTCGCGGAGCACGGCAATGGCGTGCCGCGCGCCCGAAAGGTCGAACGCCTCACACGCGCCGATCGCGCGATCGTAGGCGCGAACGAGCAGCACGAGCGGGTCGGGCGCCTGTAGATCGGCATCGATCACCGCGCTGGCGAACAGGGGCGTAGGGACGGGCACGTCGGGGGGAGCTGGAGAGAGCACACGGCGCTGAGGACTACCGCCACACCAGAGAGATCGGCGCGCGTTGCGCACTTCTTGAGCGCGTCATCGCCCAGAGTGTGACCAATTGCACGATTGGCCGTCGGCGACCTCCTGGTCGTGTTCACGAGCCGTTCATGATCGGTGCGTAGCTTGGCGGCATGGACGCTCCCCCTCCCATGACCAGACCTCGGCGCGGCCGGGGCATCAGGCTGGCCGGCCGCTGGGTGCTGCTGGCGGCCCTGCTGCCGGCCGCCGCCGCCGCGCAGGCGCCGCCAACGGCCTCTGCCCCCTTGGATCTGCCACAGGCGCTCGCCGTGGCACGCCGCACCGGACCGCTCAAGCGGCTCACCGAAGCGCGCCGTCAGGTGGGGCTGGGCCAGGTGGGCGAAAGCACGCAGTGGCTCAACCCCACCTTCGAATGGCGGCGCGAGAATCTCGGCAGCCCGCTGCTGCCGGATATCTTTTCCACGCTGTACCTGCCGTTTGACTTCTCGGGACGACGGTTTGCCCTGCGGCAGGCCGCCGCTGCCGGGCGCGAACGCGTCACGGCCGACGCCGTGAACGACCTCCGCGAGGCGGAGCTGCAGGTGGCCCGCGGCTGGTTGCGCGCGGCGCTGGCGCAGGGGAGCGTGGACATCGTGGCGCAGCAGTACGAGGCGCTGCGCGAAATCGCGCGGGTGGACGCCGAGCGGCTGCGCGAGGGGCTGGTGAGCGAGGCCGTGGGGCTGCGCACCTCGCTCGAGGCCGACCGCTCACGGGTGGCGCTCGTGGCGGCCCGCAATGAGGCCGCCGCGGCGCGTGCCGAACTGGCGCGCCTCATTGGCGTGGCCGATGCGGCGCCCCCGGCGGTCGCGCCACTCACCACCCCGGCGTTTCCGGCCGCCCCCGACACCGCGGACGCCCTGCAGGCGGCCATGATGCGGCGCCCCGACGTGCAGGCGCGCGATGCCGCGCTGCGCGAAAGCCAGCGGCGTCTGGCCGCCGAGCAGCGTGGCGTGCTGGGGGAGGTCCAACTGCAGGGGGGGACCAAGGAAACCGGTGGCTTCATGACTGGACAGCTGGGGTTGGCGATGCCCATGCCGGTGTTCAACCGCAACAGTGGCGCGCGGCAGCGGGCGGCGGGGCAGGTGAGCGAGGCGCGGGTGCTGCGCGACGATCTGCGGCTGGCGGTACGCGTGACGGTGTTGCGCGCGCTCGCGCACTACCGCGATGTGCAGGGCGCCGCCGCTGATGCAGCCACGTTCGATGCCCGCGGCCGTGAGGTGGCCCGCATTGCGCGGCTTTCCTACCGGGAGGGGCACGTCACACTCACCGAACTGCTCGACGCCGAACGCGCCGCGGCGGAAGCCTTGCAGCAGCAGCTGCGATGGGCGGCCGATGCCTGGCTGGCCCGCCTCGAACTCGAACGGGCGCTCGGCGCGCGCCTCGACCGCGACAGTCCCCTCGATCTGCCCGTCCTCGCTCCACTCCCTCCCCGTCCATGACCATGACCGCCCACTTCGTCTTCCTGTCGTCTGCCACCGGACGACGCGTACTGCTGGCCGGCACCGCGCTTCTGGCGGCGTGCAGCGGGGCAGCCGATGGCGGTGGTGACGGCGCCCCGGCCCTGGCCGGAAATGCGCCGCCGGCCATGGATACGGCCACCCTGTCGGCCGACGCCGTGCAGATTGCCGGCTTCACCACCGACACCGCGCGCACGGTGCCCTGGCGCGCCTCCGTGACCGTGCCGGGGCGGCTGGAGCTCGATCCGAACAGCCTCGAAACCATCGGCTCCATTACCGAGGGGCGCATCACGCACGTCACGGTGCGTGTAGGTGACCGCGTGGCGGCGGGGCAGGCACTGGTCATGGTGCACAGCCACGAGATCATGGACGCCCGCAGCACCCTCAAGGCCAGTCTGGCGCGGGTCACGGCCATGGAGGCCGAGCGTGATCTGGCCATTTCGGCGGCGGAGCGCGCCCAGCGGCTCTTCGACAACAAGGCCATGTCGCGCGCGGAACTCGACCGTGCCGTCGTCAACCGGCGGGTGGCGGAATCCAACTACACGCAGGCCGTGGCCGAGCGCGACCGCGCCACGGCGCTCGTGGAGCATCTGGCGGGCACGGGGCCGCTGCCGGCAGGTGCCGACGAGCACGATGTCATCATTCGCACGCCCATCGCCGGTGTGGTCACCGGCCGCGAGGCGCAGCCGGGCACGGTGGTGCTCCCCGGCACCCCGCTGCTCACGGTGGGCAGCCCCGACCGGCTGCAGCTGGAGATGCATCTCCCCGAGCAGCAGGCCGTGGGGATCGAGGTGGGGGCCACGGTACGCTACGCCCTCACCGATCGTCCCGACCAGCGCTACGACGCGGTGGTCATGCGCGTGGCGCCCACGGTGGACACGCTCAGTCGCACCGTCCAGGTCATTGCCCGGCTCAGCGGACGCACTGCCGGGCGGGCGGAAACGTTTGTGCAGGCCGACATCAGCGGCCGCGGCACCACGCCGGCGCTGGTCATTCCCGATGGTGCGCTGCAGACGATTGACGGCGACACCGTGGTGTTCGTGGCCGAGCAGCGGGGGGCCGGCATGCACGTGCGCGCGACGCCGGTGCGTATCGGTCGGCGCTCGTCGGAGCGGGTGGAGGTGCTGGTGGGGCTGCCGGAGGGGGCCATCGTGGTGGTCCGCGGTGTGGCGATTGCCAAGGCGGAACTGCTGAAGCGTCGCAGCGCTGGCGGGGAATAGCGCATGAACGCCCTCATTCGCTTCGCGCTCCGGCAACGGGGCGCGGTCGTGGGCGTCACGCTCGCGCTCATGGCCGCGGGGTTGTACGCCCTGCAGCACATTCCCTTCGATGCCTTCCCCGACCTCACGGGCACGCGGGTGGAGGTCATCACCACCGCGCCGGGGATGGCACCGGAAGAGGTGGAGCGGCTGGTCACGTATCCCATCGAGTCGAGTCTCATGGGCGTGCCCGGCGCACAGGGGGTGCGCTCGGTCTCGAAGTTCGGGCTGTCGCTCGTGATCGTGCCCTTCCCCGACAACGTGGATGTGTACTTCGCGCGCCAGCTGGTGCAGCAGCGCCTCACCGATGCCAAGGGCGCGTTGCCGGTCGGCGTGGAGCCGGCGCTGGGGCCGGTCTCCACCCCCATGGGCGAGCTGTACCAATACGTGCTCACCAGCGACTCGCTGTCACTCACCGACCTCAAGACGCTGCACGACTACGTGGTGCGCCCGCGCTTGCGCACCGTGCCCGGCGTGAGCGAGGTGAACTCGTGGGGCGGTCTCACGGAACGCGTGGAAGTGGTGGTGGACCCGGTGCGGCTGGCCGGCTATCAGCACACCGTGGTGGACGTGCACGACGCCCTCGCCCGCAATACGTTGGCCTTCGGGGGCAGCTATCTCGAGCACGGTGGCGAACGGTTCACGCTGCGCGGCCTGGGGCGGGTGGAGAATGCCGCCGAGGTGGAGCGGGTGGTCATTGGCTCGCATCGCGGCGCGCCGGTGCGCGTGGGGGACGTGGCCACGGTGCGACTGGGGGCCCTGCCGCGCAACGGCGCCGTGACCAAGGATGGAGAGGGTGAGGTGGTGAGCGGCATGGTGCTCAAGCTCAAGGGCGCCGATTCCCGCCGCGTCATCGCCGACGTGCGCGCACGCATGGAGGAGATCAAGCAGGCGCTGCCGTCGCACGTGCGGGTGGTCCCCTTCTACGACCAGACCGACCTGGTGGCCCGCACCACCAACACGATCGTCAAGAATCTCATCGAGGGTGGGCTGCTCGTCATCGCGGTGCTCTTCCTGTTCCTCCGCAACGTGCGCGCGGCGCTCATCGTGGCGTCGGTCATTCCCATCTCCATGCTCATCGCCTTCGTGGGCATGGCGCTCTTCGGCTACAGCGCCAACCTCATGAGTCTGGGCGCGCTCGACTTCGGTCTCATCGTGGACGCGTCCGTGGTGATGGTGGAAAGCTTCATCCGCCGCATGGAGGGGCACCGCGGCCTCAACACCCAGGGGCTGTTCGAGCGTGCCGCGGTGGAAGTGGGACGCCCCATCCTGTTCGGCATCGCCATCATCGTGGCCGTGTACATCCCCATCTTCACGCTCGATGGCATGGAGGGGCGCATGTTCAAGCCCATGGCCTTCACCGTCGTGTGTGCCGTGCTGGGGTCGCTCTTCCTCGCGCTCACGTACGTTCCGGCGGTTTCCAGCTGGGCGCTGCGTGGCGGCCATGGGGAGCCGGCGGCGTGGATGCAGCGGCTCACCGGGAGCTATCGGAGGGTGCTGGGCAACGTGCTGCGCGCGCCGCGTCCGGTGTTGGGCGTGTCGGCGGTGCTGGTGGTGGTGGCCATCTACTCCCTCACCCGCATCGGCACCGAGTTCATGCCCAAGCTGGACGAGGGCTCGATTCTCATCACCACCCGGCGCATGCCCAGCGTGGACCTCGCCGATGCGACGCGGCTGTCGCTCGCGGCCGAGCGTATCGTGAAGCGGTTCCCTGAAGTGGTCACCACCGTCACCAAGGAAGGGCGCCCTGACCTGGCCACCGAGGCCATGGGGCTCTTCGAGGGCGACATGTACGTCATTCTCAAGCCGCGCGACGAGTGGACCAGCGCGAGCAGCACCGAGGAGCTGGTCACGAAGTTGGACTCGGCGCTGCGCGTGGTGCCGGGGCTCGAGGTGGCGTTCACCCAGCCGCTGGCCATGCGCCTCGACGAGGCGGAGAGCGGCATCAAGACCGACCTCGGGATCAAGGTGGTGGGCCCCGATCTCGACCAGAACCAGGCGCTGGCAGAGCGGATTCGGCGTGTGGTGGCCACGGTGCCGGGGAGCGCCGATGTGGCCGTGGAGGTGGCGGAGGGGAGCGGCCAGGTGCGCATGCAGATCCGTCGCGAAGCGCTGGCGCAGTACGGACTGTCGGTGGCCGATGTGCGCGACGCCATCGACATGGCCATGGGCTCGCAGAAGGCGGCCGAACTGATCGACGGCTTCCGGCGCGTGGACATCGTGGTGCGCATGCCGGAGGCGTATCGCCGTGATGCGGCGGCCGTGGGGCGGCTCACCATTCGCGCGCCCGGCGGCGAGCTGCTGCCGCTCACGGCGGTGGCGAGCGTGCAGAGCACCACGGGGCCGGAACTCATTGGCCACGAAGATGCGCAGCGTCGCTCCCTGGTGCTGAGCAATGTGCGCGGGCGTGATCTGGGGAGCTTCGCGGAGGAGGTGCGCGCCCGGGTGGCGCGTGAGGTGCCGCTGCCGGCGGGGGTGTTTCTCGAATGGGGCGGTCAGTACGAGAATCAGCAGCGGGCCATGGGGCGCCTGACCGTGGTCGTGCCGCTCGCGCTGCTGCTCATCTTCGGGTTGCTGTATCTGTCCTTCCGCTCGGTGTCGCAGGCGGTGCTGGTGCTCTCCAACGTGCCGTTCGCACTGGTGGGCGGCATTGCGGCGCTGTGGCTGCGCGGACTCAATCTCAGCCTGTCGGCCAGTATTGGCTTCATCGCGCTCTTCGGCATTGCGGTGCTCAACGGCGTGGTGATGGTGGAGCATCTCAACCACCTGCGTCACGAGGGACACGGCGATGGGGGAGAGGTTCCGGAACCTGTGGACGATCGTGTGGAGCGCGGGGCGTCCGACCGGCTGCGCCCGGTACTCATGACGGCGCTGGTGGCGAGCCTGGGGTTCGTGCCCATGGCCCTCAGCACGACCCCGGGCAGTGAGGTGCAACGGCCGCTGGCGAGCGTGGTGATTGGCGGGCTCGTGACGAGCACGGTACTCACCCTGTTCGTGCTGCCGGTGTTGTACGCATGGCTCGAGACGCGGCGTGCGGCCACTCGGGGGGCGCGGTCCCGTCGCCAACCGGCCGCATGAGCCGGGAGCGCCGGGCGCGGGTGTCGCTCCCTCCGGCTCCCCGCTGGCGGGATCGGCCGTCTTGCACCAACTTGACGTGTTCCTTCGAGTCCCCTTGCCCCCGAAGACGACGATGAGCCTCCAGCCCCCGAAGAAGCTGCGCAAGCAGTTCACCAACTCCACGCACCCGCTGATCGTCCTCAAGTTCGAGAGCGGTCACCAGATCAAGGTCTACCAGAACGAAGGCAAGGAGTTTGACGCCTGGGCCGGTGAGACGATCAAGCTGCTCGCCGTCACCGACCCGACGTCGAGTGACTGGGAACTGATCGAGAACCGCAAGGCGGACGCCTTCGAGGACGCCACGGCCTGACGGGTTGCGTACGACCACCGTGCGCGCGCCCGCGCGCATGGCCTGACAGACGACGCGGTGCACCGTGTGGCGGCCGTTGCCCCGCGGTGCACCGCGCTGTACTATGGCCAGTGTGAGTCAACGCCCGCTGCGCCCCCGCCGTACCGCCAGCATCACGGCCGCGCTCGAGCGCGGAGGCGCCGTCGTCGCACTCGAGAGTTCCGTGCTGGCGCAGGGGCTGCTGCCCCCCTTCAACCGCGAAGCGGCCGCGCGCATGATGCGCGCCGTGGAGCAGTCGGGAGCCACCCCCGCCATCACCGCCATCGTGCGCGGTGAACCGTCGCTGGGGCTCGAAGCGGCCGACCTCGAACGCTTCCTCGCCCGCGACGGCGTGCGCAAGGTGTCGGCGCGCGACCTCGGTATCGCCATGGCCGACGGTGCCGATGGCGCGACCACCGTGGCGGCCACGCTGGCGCTGTGCCAGCTGTGTGACATCGAGCTCTTCGCCACGGGCGGCATCGGCGGCGTGCATCGTGAGGCCCCGTTCGACGAGTCGGCCGATCTCGTGGAGCTGGCCCGAAGCCCCGTCATCGTGGTGTGCGCCGGCGCCAAGTCCATTCTCGACCTGCCGGCGACGCTCGAGCGACTGGAAACCCTCGGGGTCCCGGTCGTGGGATACGGTACCGACGAGTTGCCGGGCTTCTTCTCGGTCACCACCGGCCTGCGGCTGGCGGCGCGCCTGGATACCCCGGCTGCCATTGCCCGCGCCTGGCGGGCGCACCGTGCGCTGGGGCGCTCGAGCGCCATGCTCGTGGTGCAGCCCCCGCCGGCGGAACACGCCCTCCCCGAGGCGGTGGTGGCCCAGGCCACGGCGCAGGCGCTCGCTGCGGCCCGTGAGGCCGGGGTGCGCGGCGCCGCCGTGACCCCCTTTCTGCTGGCCCGTATCCAGCAGCTCACCAACGGGCGCTCGGTGCACGCCAACCTGGCGCTCCTCGAACACAACGCCCGGCTGGCCGGCCAGATTGCCGTGGCCTTGCTGGCGCTTTCCTCCACCTCCGCCGGTTCACCCCGTGCCGAGCCGTAACCCCCGCTCCATGTCGGTCCAGCGTTGAACGAAAGCCGTCGATCACGGTACTATCCGGTAACCCGCTCGATCCGGAGGCCAGTCTCGCCATGACCAACCCGTTCCTGAGTTCCGAGGAATACGACGAGCGCGCCCATGCCCTCTACAACGAGGGGCGGTACGACGAGGCGCTCGAGTTGCTGCGCGAGGGACTCACGCGGTACCCGCAGGCGGTGGAGTTGCACGTGGGCGCCGGCTACGCGCGCCTCGCGCGGGAAGAGTATGCCTGGGCGCGCCGCAGCTTCGAGGAGGCGCTCACCCACGACCCCGAACACGAGGACGCGCTGGCCGGCCTGGGCGAAGTGCTGCTCAAGTTCGGCCAGGTCGACGCGGGGCTGCGCGCGTACGATCGCACCATCGAACTCGGCTATGAGGACGATGTCGACCTCATGCTGCAGATCGGGCGGGCCCTCTTTCGCGAAGGGTTCGTGGAGCACTCGCTGACGTTCTTCGAGCGCGCCGTGCGCAACGCCGAAGACTCGGCCGAGGCGGTGGCGTGCATCGGGTATGCCCAGCACCGGCTGGGGAACGACGTCGAAGCCATGGTGGCACTGCGGCGTGCGCTCGTGCTCGACCCCCAGTTCGCGGAAGCGCGGGTGTACATCGCCAACCTGCTCTACGACGCCGGCGATCTCGACGCCGCGCTGCTGGAGTTCGAGCAGACGACACCCGAGGATCACTGGGACGAGCTCGGGATCTGGCGGCTCATCGAACTCAAGAAGTCGGTCTACAAGCTCCAGGACTCCGACGGTGAGCTGAAGCCGTGGGAAGCCCGTCTGGTGGAGCTGGCGGGAGAGCCCGACCCCATCGATGAACTGCTCGCCGAGGTGGAGCAGGCGGCCATCGAGTCCGACACCGAAGACGGGTCCCCGTCGCAGGATCAACTGGAAGCGCTCGGCTCGCTGCTGACCGGCCTCGTCGGTCAGCAGCAGGCCGGGGAGTCTCCCGGCGAGCAGGGCAGCGGGCAGGCCAATGAACCGGGCGCGGCCACGACCGATGTGCTCATGGCCGACAATGGCACGCACCGCGTGATCATGCGTGACGGCAGTGCATTCGAGGGCTCGTGGGAGGAGATCGTGCAGGCGCTGCGCGACGCGCGCGATGCCGGCCGCCCACTCGACGAATACATGGCCATGGAGGCACGTCGCTTCTATGGTGCCACCGGCATGCGCGTGGCGTCGCATGCACCCGAAGCGTTCATCCGCGGCAGCGCCGACGCGGGCATGTTGCGCATCGTGCGCTGACCTGCGGAATGCCGCGCGAGGCAGTGACCATCGGTCGCCGCCGTCCGCCCCCCTCATCATGACAGCCGCACCCGACGCAGCCTCTCCCAACCCTCGCGCCGCGCTCGATGCGGCGCGTGTCGTCTTCGGCAATTCCGCGGAGGCGCCAGCGCCGGCGCTGTGGAGCGCGGCGCAGCACGTGCTGCAGCAGGTCATCGCGCGCCCATCGCTTACCGGGCAGGCGCTGGTGGCCGAGGTGCGCCAGCTGGGGGTCATCACTCTCAGCGATGCGCACGCTCTCGTGGCGCTGGCCACGTGGGCCGACCGCTCGGCGGTGGCGGCGACGAACGAGTCGGAGCGACTCATGGCGCGCGAAGCGTGGATGGCGCTCGATCACGCCGTGGCCAACAGCGCGGCGCCCAGAGTGGCCATGCCGGTGTCGCCGTATGCGCCGCCGGTGCCCGGGCCCTCCTCGTCGCCGTTGCCGGGAAGCGCGTCGGCGGCCGCTGGCCGCGCTGCCGCGGCCGCTGGGGCCGCTGGGGCGAAAGCCACCGCAGCCAACGCGCCAGCGCTCGATCCCGCCAACGAGGTGGCGCCCACGGCGCCCCATCGCCAGCGCTTTCTGCTGGCGCTCAGTGCATTGGTGGTGATCGTGGTAGGGGGCGCGGGGTGGGGATGGTGGTACAGCGGGCGTGCCGGGCGTGAGTTCAACGCGGGCGCCGAGGCGTATCGGGCCGGGTCGCGTGAGGCCGCGCGGGTGGCGTTCGCCAGGGCGGCGCAGCTCGACCCCGCTGACGCCCGCCCGCTGATCTACCTGGGGCGTCTCTCGCGTGAAGAGGGCGATCTGGCCCGGGCGCGGCGGCTTCTCACGACCGCCGTGCGCCTGGCGCCTGGCAGCAGTCTCGCCGCCCGCGAGCTGGCGGCGCTCATGCTGGCCGATGGACAACCGGACATCGCGCGCCGCTTCTACGTGCGCGCACTCGAAATCGACCCGGCCGATCGCACGGCACAGGGATTCCTTGGCTGCGCCCTGTACCGGCTGCAGCGTTACGACGAAGCACGGCGATGGGTCGAGCGCGCCGGTCCGGGAGAGTGGCAACAGTGCGCACCGCCGCTGCCACCCCCGGCACCGGTGCCCTACGGCGCGCCCGGCTATCCGTCACCTCCCCCGACATGACCGACACGCTGCGGCGTCCCAGCGACGCCATTGCCCTGCATCACGACACTCATCGGGAAGTGCTCCCCAACGGCCTCACGCTGATCGTTCGGCGTGATGCGTCGGCCCCCGTGGTGGCCATCGTGACGTATGTGAAGGCCGGCTACTTCGACGAAACCGACGACATCGTCGGCATTGCGCATGTGCTGGAGCACATGTTCTTCAAGGGCACACCCACGCGTGGCGTGGGGCAGATCGCGCGCGAGACGAAGGCCAATGGCGGCTATCTCAACGCGCACACGATCTACGATCACACCAGCTACTACACGGTGCTCCCTTCGGCCAGCTTCGTGGCGGGGCTGGAGATCCAGTTCGATGCCTACGCGCGCAGCGTCATCGATGCCGACGAACTGGCGCGGGAGCTCGAGGTCATCATCCAGGAGGCCAAGCGCAAGCGCGACACGCCGCAGGCGGTGGCCATCGAGACGCTGTACGCGCTGCTGCACGACCGGCATCGCATCCGTCGCTGGCGCATTGGCGAGGAAGCGCCGCTGCGGGCACTCACCCGCGACCAGCTCATGGGCTTCTACCGCGCCTGGTATCGCCCCGACAACACGGTGCTGTGCGTGGTGGGCGATGTGCACGTCGACGATGTGCGCCGGGAGGTGCTGGCGCGGCACGGCACGCTGGCGCCGGGAGCGCCTGCGCGCGACCGCGGCCCGCGGGAAACGGGGCTGCCGGGGGTGCGAAGGCAGGAGTGGAGCGGTGATGTGGCACAGCAGCAGCTGGTCTTCGGGTGGCGCGCCCCCGCACTCGATCACCCGGACACGCCCGCGCTGGACCTGGCGGGCATTGCCCTGGGCACGGGACGAGCGTCGCGCCTCTACCGGGCCGTGCGTGAGCAGCAGCTCGCGAGCAGCGTGAGCGCCTGGCACTACACGGCGGGCGACGTGGGCGTGTTCGTGGCGCATGGTGAGGGCGCTGCCTCTAGCGCGCGGGACGCGATGCGCGCCATGTGGCGCGAAGTGCAGGCCGCTCGCCACGAGGGGTTCCGGCGCGGCGAGATCCTGCGCGCGCAGCGCATTCTCGAGGCGCGTTGGCTGCGTCGGCTCGAAAGCATGGATGGCCAGGCGCAGTATCTGGCGGGCTGGGAGGCCGATGGCGGTCTCGAGGTGGCGTCGCAGTACTACGACGCGCTGCTCTCCCTCGATGCCGCGGCGGTGCAGGCGGCTGCGCAGCGTCACCTCGACCCGGCGCAGGTGTCACTGGTGTCGTACCGCCCCGACGGCAGCGAGCCGCTCGTGGCCAGCGACGACGCGTTGCGCGAGCTGCTCAACGCCGAGGCCCGGTTGGGGAGCGCCGTGTTGCCGCCCTCCGGGGTGCCCACGCCGAGCGTGCCGCCGCCGGTGGTGGCGGCGCCGGCGGTGCACGTGGCGCTTACCGCCGAGCAACAGGGCGACGTGCATGTGTACCGCACCACGCAGGGCGTTCCCGTGCTGGTGCTGCCGCGCGCGGGCGCGCCGCTGGTGCACGTGGGCGTCTTCCAGCGCGGAGGCGCCACACTCACCGACGAGGCGCACGAGGGGTTGGCGCGTTTGGCGCTGCAGGCCTCGCTCAAGGGCACGCGGGCGCGCTCGGGGGCGCAGCTGGCCGAAGCCGCCGAGGAGCTGGGCAGCAGTATCGGGGTGAGCGCGTCACTCGAGAGTCTGGGGTGGAGCATGTCGGTGCCGGCGCGCCATCTCCCGGCCGCCACCGAACTGCTGGGCGACGTGGTACTGCACCCCACCTTCGGGGCCGAATCCATCGACACGGAGCGCACCTTGGCGCTGGCCGAAGTGGCGCGCCTGCGTGACGACATGCAGCGCTGGCCCATGCGGCTGGCCACGGTAGCGGCGTTCGACGGCCATCCGTACGCCCGCTCGGTGCTGGGGAACGACCGCTCGCTGCCGGCGCTTACCGGCGAGGTGGTGCGTGACTTCCACGCCCAGCATGTGCAGCGTGGGGCTTCGGTGGTGGCGGTGGTGGGCGACGTGCAGCCCGACGACGTGGCGCAGCTGGTGCAGCGGCACCTGCGTTCGCTGCACTTTGCGCCTGTCGCGTCGCTGCCCATGCACGTGTGGCCTGCCGCGCACGTGGTGCGCGCCGACACGCGCGCTCGGCAGCAGACGGCGCTCGCGCTGCTCTTCCCGGGCGCCTCGCGCGGCGACGTCGCGCGCTTTGCCGCGCGCGTGCTGGCGGCCATCGCGAGTGGGCTGGGGGGACGGTTCTTCGAGCAGCTGCGTGACAAGCAGTCGCTGGCGTACACGGTGCAGGCGTTTCCCCTGGAGCGCGTGGCGGGCGGCGCTTTCGGGGCGTACATCGCCACGAGCCCTGCGCGCGAAGAGGAGGCGCGCGCCGGCCTGCTGGCGGAGTTCGCGAAGTTCGTGGAGCAGCCCCCCACGGCCGACGAACTCGCGCGGGCACAGCGCTATCTCATTGGTGCCCACGCCATTGCACAGCAGTCTGGCGGCGCCGTGCTTTCCGAGATGGTGGACGCGTGGATGTTCGGCGAAGGGCTGCACGAACGGCACGAGGTCACGGCACAGTTGGCCGCGGTCACCGCGCACGACGTGCAGGCGCTGGCGGCGCGGTACTTCGATCCGTCGCGACTGGCCGAGGGCGTGGTGCGCGGGGAGTAAGGTACGGCGCGTCGGGGACGCGCCTGGGTATGACAAGGCAGGGGGCAGGGTGCCGGTGCTCAGGGAGAAGGAAGCAGGACCGTTTCCCCCTCACTCCCTGCCCCCTGCCCCCTGCCCCCTGCTCCCTCCCTTGCGAACCCAACGCGCGCGCCAGCGCGCACTCCACTACGGGGTGGTGCGCACCTCGCGCATGCGGCGGGCCGCCAGACCAATGGCGCTCACCGCGGCGCGCTGGCGGCCGTTGGCGGCGCGCAGGCCAAGCCAGCCGTCGTAGTCGGCGGGTTCGCCGATGATGGCGGCACCGATCCACGGCTGACGGGAGGCCCAGGCCAGTGTGCGGCGGATGGCGGCGGTCTGGGCGGCATCTCCGTGCGCGTGCGGCAGGCCGCCCACGTTCACGAGCCAGTGCGGCTGCGCGCCCCCTCCGCGCTGCACGGCCTGGGCATGCCAGCGCTCCAGCGCACGCAGGCGCCCGTCCACGGCGGGGAGCCCCGAGAAGCTGGGGTAGATGGATGCCCCCACCAGCTCCACCGGCGACTGCGGCTGGGTGGCCCAGCGGTAGACGGCGCTGTCGGTGGCGTCGAGCCGGGCCGCGCTCCACCCCAGCACGGTGCGCGGGCGCACGCGCTCCACCTCGCGCGCGCTTCGCGTGAGGATGTCGCGCCACCACGCGGCGGATGGCGGGGCGGCAAAGAACCAGCGCGGCAGCGGCGGCGCCACGGCGGGGAAGAGCACATCGGGGCGCACGCGCTGCAGGACGCGGGCAATGCTCGCCACCCGCTCGGCGTCATCGGCGGGGCCGGGGCGCCCGTCGACCCGCAGGCCAATGGCAATGCGCACGCTGTCGGCGCGCAACGGTTCCAGCACGCGCGAGAGCGAGTCGAGCGCCGCGGTGCGCGTGCCGTCGTTCTCGAGCAGCAGGAACACCACGTTGGGGGCGAACGCCTCCACCAACGCGCCGTCTGCCCGCACGGCCCGCGCCGGCGGCGCGCCATCGAGAGCGGGGTAGAGGCGCACCCCGAGCACGAAGTCGCCACTGGGGCGCGCCTGCATGGGCTCCGCGTAGGCCACGCGGTAGCTGCGCACGGCGGCCATGCCGCGCGGCCACTCGATGACCAGCAGCGTGGTGAGGGCCGTGGCTGCCAGCACCAGCAGGGCGCGCACCGCCCCCGACAGGCGCCAGCGCGCCGGATAGGCGGGCGCGAGCATGGGCACGAGTGCCGTGAGCGGCGAGACGAGCGCGGCGCGCCCCACCGTCATGCCCACCACCACGTCGCGCGCCGAGAGCACCGCCTGCAGCGCCTCGGGAGCCTGCCCCCGCTGCGCCACGAGATAGTCACCCGCGGCGATGGCCACCAGGAGAAGATCGTAGAGCAGGATGGGGATGCCCACCAGCACTGACACCAGTCGCGCCACCAGCGCGTAGCTCACCTGCAGGGCAAAGGCGACCGCCACGGCCGGAATGATCCACGTGATCCCGGCAATGGTGCGCGAACCGGCTTCGGTAGCCGATGCGATACCCACCACCAGTGCCGGCACGACCAGCAGTCCGCAGAAGGCCGCCAGCTGCGTGAACGCCCGCGGTGCCTCGCGGCGCGCCGACATCCATCCGGCGAGCGCCACGTCCCAGGCGAGCACGGCCGCAGCAATGCCCACCACCACCAGCGGCAGGGGATCACGCAGAGCGTTGCGCAGCAGCAGTTCGAGCATGTCTCGTGACGATAACGGCCACCGGGGATCGCTGGCACCCCGGGGGCGTGCCCGGGTAGCTTTCACCCATGACACGCGCGTCGAATGGTACCGCCCTCGTGACGTTACCCAACCTCGTCTCCACCTCCCGGGTGGTGCTGGGGTTCGGGTTTCTCGTGACGGAGGCGGTGGCGCCGCGGTTGGCGCTCATCGCCATCGCGTCGCTCACCGACTTTCTCGACGGCTGGCTCGCGCGCCGTACACAGGCGTCGTCGCGCCTCGGCGCACTGGTGGACCCGGTGGCCGACCGCTTCTTCGCCCTGTGCGTGGTGATCGGCTTCGTGGCCAGCGCGCAGCTCAGCGTGTGGCAGGCCGTGGCGCTCATGTTTCGCGACCTGATGTCCATCGTGGGCTGGTTCGTGGCCCGCAATGTGAGCTGGCTGCGCCCCATCACCTTCAAGGCGCGACTGCTGGGCAAGGCCGTCACCGGCCTGCAGTTGGCCACCTTTCTGGTGGTGCTGCTCTGGCCCGGCGCCACCGACCGCATGGTGTGGGGTGTCTTCGGCGTGGGGGTGGCCGCCACGATCGACTACACGCTCATGCTCTGGCGGGAGCGGGTGCGGGGGTAGGAGAACGCGGGGCGCGGAGGAGGGGAGGCGCGGGGGCCGCGGAAGTCGGAGAAACAGAACGCCCCCGGGGATCCCCGAGGGCGTTCGCACATCTGCAAGCGTCTATGTCTGCAGCGGTCAGACCGAGGCGGTTTCCTGCTTTTTCGCCGGCTGCGCGAAGCGCTCGCCAAGCGTCCGCAGTTCCGCGAATTCCGTGGGCTTGAGCTCGGAATACCGGTCCTGGAGGTAGACCATCGTGGCGTCAAACCACTCCTTCTGGTCTTCGGGATGACACCCGATCACACCGCACTGCATGATCTGCTGGAAGAGCTCGTCACGGGCCTCCTGATAGGGGGAGGGCACCATGGCGTCACGACGCGGACGAAGCTTGGGCTTGGCCATTTCCTCTGGGTAGTGCGTCGAACAGGCTGCCCGGCGTATCCGGCGCAGCATGGAAAATCTAACCGATGAGAAACCGGGATCCTAGGGGCGGAGGGTGCCGTGGGGACCTCGTCACTCCCCCTCCTTACGCACTCCACGGCAGGAGTGCTGCCACGAGGGCGTCGGGGGTGTCCTCGGCGACCAGCATACCGGGAGGGCGCGACGTGATCAGGGGCGTTACCCGGGCCCGCGGGAGCAGGCGGTGCCATGCCGCCGCCCGTGCCGCGGCATCCTCGCGGCTGCTGGGCGGGGTATCGCCGCCGCACCAGAGCAGGACGTCGCCGCGCACCGCCGCCAGATCGGGCTCCGGCTGTCCCGCGTCGGGGGTCATGGACACGCTGCTGGCCAGCTGCAGCAGCTCCGCCGCTCCGTTGCTCCCGACCCACGGGGCCAGGTAGCGCATCACCAGGCGCTCGGGCATGCGCTCGCGCGCTCCCACCGCGTCGGTGAGCAGCGGTTCGAGCAGGGGGCGGGCCCCGAAGAGGCTGTTGGCACTCAGCGCCGACAAGGCCGAGGTCCGCTGCAACGACCGGATGGCCGCCCCCGGGAGATCGTCGGGCGCCGGCGGTTCGAGCAGCGCCAGCTTTCGCACCCGGTCGGGCTCCTGCGCCGCCAGCAGCAGCGCCACCAGCGCCCCCGTATCCTGTCCGGCCACGCACACCTCGCCCAGGCGGAGGGCCGTGAGGGCCCGGTCCACGTAGTCGGCTTGTGCTGACAGGGAGTAGGACACATCGGCCGGGCGATCGGACTCGCCGAAGCCCAGCAGGTCGATGCTGACCACGGTGCGGCCGGCGCTGGCCAGCTGCGGCGCGACGGCACGCCAGAGGAAGGCACAGGTGCCGAACCCGTGCAGCAGCACCACCGCCCGTCCGGCACGTCCGACGCGCTCGACATGGAGGGCGCCGCTGCCCACGGGAATGCGCAGGTGTTCGGTGTACACGTGGGGAGGATAGCGCACCATGGCGCACCGAACCACCGGGCGCGTAGCTTCCCGCATGCTATTTCGGAGCGATGGTGCCCGGCGCCGCCGCTCTGCAGGTCCTGGACCCCACCGGCCGCGGCCGGATGACGACGAGGAGAGCGAGTGGCCAAGGTGACGCCGAAGAAGAAGTCGAACACCGGATTCCTGGCGGTGATCGGGGTGCTGTTGCTGGTGGGTGGTGGCGTGCTGTGGGGCACGATGCAGAACAAGCCCAAGCCCATTGAGCTGCCCAAGGATGCGCCGGCGATGAAGGCCGAGGGGTACCTGCGCGGCAACCCGAATGCGCCGATCACGATCATCGAGTTCGCCGACTTCGAGTGCCCGGGGTGCGGCCAGTTCGCCACCATTCAGGGTCCCGACATCAAGGCGCGGATCGTGGACGCGGGGCTCGCGAATTTCCGCTTCTACGACTTTCCGCTCACGTCGATTCACCAGAACACGCTCTTTGCGCACCTGGCGGCGGCGTGCGCGAACGATCAGGGGAAGTTCTGGGAGATGCACGACCAGCTCTTCGCCAACCAGCCCGACTGGAGCACGATGGCCACGACCAACCCGCGCAAGGTGATCGAGGCGTACGCCACGGCGGTGGGGCTCGACATGGCCACGTACAACAGCTGCATGGATGAGCAGAAGCACCTGCCGCGCATTCAGGCCAACGCCACCGAATGGCAGTCGCGCGGCGTGAA